>OGYB01000154.1_pt1 | contig 57518 bp, 40 predicted proteins | sample 1576421 | NCBI WGS metagenome assembly OGYB01 (sample SAMEA3541577, study PRJEB24748) | human gut metagenome | biome: human gut; feature: human-associated habitat; material: faeces | place: China | collected 2012
GACGTCAGCGGGCTCGAAGAGTTCGAACTATGTTAACCCACGGTGCAACCGTGGGCTCAGGGTCTATGCCGGATGGTGCGTCCCCAAAGGGGGCGAACAACACGCTATGATTGAACCTCTTCGAGGCTCACCGGATGATGATTGACATGACCCCCAGTTGCACTGGGGGTTAATATTGTACGAACCCTTTGGGTCCGCCTGCGACACTACATTATCTGCGATACTCCGCGTGTTCCGTGTTGTCCGTGTTCCTTTTCTTTTGACTCAAAACTGTCAAATACTGAATCACTTATATCCTTTCATTATATTCCCTGCATTATAAATTGATTATTAGGGTGTGTTTTTATATTATGATAGGTGATCCTATCACATGTGATATATTTACCTATTATGTTTCTCTTTGTCCTTGATAATCATTGTGTAGAACACATATTAACATATGTATAACTATCAAATAGGGTGGTATTCCTGTCACGGAGAATTGGATATATGAAAAAAAACGGCGCACACGCGGAACTATCCGGATGTACGCCTTTATGCATATAAAAAATTGAGGGTCAAATTTTAATCAATAGTAACGTGCTGAATAACTGTACCCCAGTCTGTTACAACAATATTACCACTGTTTCTTGAAAGATCGAAAGTCAATTCTGACAATTCTCCTTCGTTTACAGACACTTTCTCCAAATTTTTGACATTTTCGGAAGAAAGGATCATTTTATCGTCTTTGTAAAGCTCTACAGTGATGTTGGAGGCCGGTAAAATGGTTGTGTTTTCAGCAACAACATTTCCTTTTGCGTTTAAAGTAGCAGGGATAATATATTCAATATTCTCACCTGTTAATTCTCCATTATGATTGAAAGAGCCTTTTGTATTTTTTACTTTGTAATAAAAATTTCCTTCTTTTGAATCCAGTACTTTAATAACACTTTTGGTAATTAAAGAAATAGAGGAAACTTTACGTTCAATTTTTAATGTTTCAGCACCCGATTTTGTCGAAGCGCTTTTCAATGTAACCTGTCCGTAGAATAAATCTCCGGGTAAAGTAGCGGCAACGCCATTGTTTTGTTTCAAGCTAACCTGTAAGTCAGAGATAATGTTTGCCTGACTCATTGCACTGATCTCTTCGTTTTCGGAAGAAAGACCTGCCCATGCAACAACTGTGATCTGTTTTGATCCCGGACAGCTAATTTCAACCGGTTTCGCTTGCAGTAAATAAGTTCTGTCAAGAGTAACTTGTTTGTAGAAGTCATTATTCTGATCGAAAACGAACAGCGTAGTCTGGTCTACATCACCCTTAACAGTGATATCTTTATTGTCTGAATAGGCTTTCAAAACAACAGAAAAAGAAGCATCTGTCTTTTCGGCAGCATTTTCAATCACTTTTTCGTCTATACCTGAATATGAGGAATCGCTATCAGCTGAACAGCTTGCGAAAGAAATTGCAGCAACGAGTGTGCAAACAAAATACAAACAATTTGTGAAAATTCTACCCTTTTTCATGACCTTAACTTTTTATATGCTTGAAATTACCCTATACTGTCCGAGAGATTTGCTAACCGGTTAAGACCCTCATCAAAACCTTTTGTCTCTCATTGACATTGCAAATATAGATACTAAAATGATATGTGTATCGAATATATGTGTAATAAAAGTTAAAACAATCAAAATGGTTGCTGAAAATATCAGTACAACGGGTGTAAACCTCTCAGATATGGGTAAAACTATCATTTTAGCCTGAGGTATATGGATGCTGTTTTTTGCTGTCAGATAGGAGGTGTGATATAAAATTACCCATTTTTGATAGAAATGCTCCTGTCGATAGGCGGTGTTTCTGTCAAAAAGAAGAAGCTGGCCTATAATTTTTGCTTGGAAAAATAACAGGTGACAATAAACGATAAATCATAAATTTAAAACCTTTATATCGAAATTTGTCTGAAGGAAATATGATTATCATATCTTTTTTCAGAAAAATAAAGGGCGCTATACTCGGAAAACGAAATTTTATTGTGATATTTGTACATTATATATAGCAATTAATAGAAAGTGGAGTTGTTGAGGAGATCCGGATCGGTAGATAGAGATAATCTAAGAACTAAAATATATTTGTCAGTTATGAATAATAAAGCTTTGTCCAGGAAATTATCCGTGTTTCTTGTTTGCTTTGCTTTTTGCGGTCAGCAGGCGTTTGCCGCAGAAGGGGCTGTGGGAACTTTGGATATTGTTGTACTTGCAGTAGTTGTTCTTTTAGCCATATTCTTTATCTCCGCATGTTTTTACTTGCGGAAGATGTACACAGGCTTTACAGGACAATCGAAGGAGATCAAAAAAGAAAAGGAATTGTTGCTTCAACAGCGGGATGAAGCTGTGAAAAAGTGCAAGGAGTTAGAAACAGAAAATGCAGATTTGGAAGAAAAAAAACATTCCATCGAAGAAAAAGCCACGGAATTGGAGTCCCGAAAGAGTGAACTGGCTACCGTAAATGAAGAGCTTTCCCTGAAACTTACTGAGCAGGAAACAATGATCTCCACCCTGAACAGTAATAAAAAAGACCTGGAACAAATGCTTGTTGCCAAGATAAAGGAGAGTGATTCCCTTCAACGGGAAGTGGCCGACAGGCTTTCCGAGGCGGAACAAAGGTTAAAAGATGCTGAAAGCATTCATGATAATTTCTTTATAGAAACGATCCACGAGATGCGTACCCCTCTGTCGTTAGTGCTAGGGTCGCTGGCCCTGGTGGTGCAAAATAAGGATGAGAGCCAGGAAATGTCTACCCAGTTGCTTTCAGCCTATCGTAATACGCTTGCCCTGCAAGACCTTGCCGACCAGCTGATCGGAACCAGACGGGCAAACGATGTGGCCAATTATCTGCGTATCGCCCGTTACGATCTGGTGGATATATCCCGGCAGATATGCGATTTGTTTGTAGACTGGGTGGCAATGAACAATGTCGACTTCCAGATCAATACCCAGACATCTGTTTTGTGGATCTGGCTCGACCGTCGTAAAATGGAGTATGCTTTGCGTACGTTATTATCTAATGCATTTAAAAATACATTCTCGTATGGTAAAGTGTCTTTGAATCTTTCTGTGGTACGAAAAGACGGTAAAGCTTATTGCTCTTTGTCGGTGGAGGATGAAGGGTTGGATGAAAATGAAAGTACACGCCGTGGCCTGAAACAAGTTTCCGACATGATGGATGATATCGGCGGATTTTTCAGTAGCGATGCCGACCATACGCGAACCATCTATACATTATTAATACCGTTGGGTAAACAGCACCTGCTGGATCGTCGTGTGGAATTTGTAGAACCGGAAGCCGACCTGGTGAAACTGAATGATCGCCAGAAAGAAGAAATTGCCGAGTTTATCCAGATCATTCCCCAGAAGAAAGCAATGGGTAAAAAGATACTGGTTATCGATGATAGCGACCAGATCCGTTGGTTCCTGAAACATGTCTTTACCAAAGAATATGAAATACTGGAGGCGCGTAATGGCCAAGAGGGAGTACAGATAGCCTTTGCTACATCGCCGGATCTGATACTCTGTGATGTCATGATGCCGGTAATGGATGGATTTGAAACCTGTAAGGTGTTGAAGAATGATCCGCGTACCTCCCAGACCCCGGTAGTTATGCTCACGGCCAAGGTAGAAAGTGAAGATGTCATTACCGGAATTGAAGCCGGGGCCGACGATTATATCACAAAGCCTTTCGACGTAGAAATACTTCGCAGCAAACTGAACAGCCTGGTGAAACGTCGCGAACAGCTGAAGCAATATTTCACCAATACCCTGGCGGGAACCTCAAACGCTGATCCGGATACGAATGAACCGTCTGTGCCGAGCAACCCGTTTATGGATCTGGTCGTTAAAAATATCGAGATGCACCTCGACGATTCCACCTTTGAGGCAAAGGTGCTCGCAGACTCATTGAACATGAGTCTGCCGACATTGTATCGTAAAATCAAGCAATTCTCTGACTGTAGTATCCTGGAATTAACCCGTACGATCCGTCTGAAAAAGGCAGCCGAGTTGATCCAGACGCAACAATATTCAGTGCAGGAAGTATCAGAAATGGTTGGATTTAATGATACGGCCACGTTCCGTAAACGTTTTACGGAGCAGTATGGAACAACGCCTTCCCAATACGGACAACCCTAAAGAGTGTGACAAAACGATCTGTAAATCGATAAAATAATAACACTATGTTGTAAATAAGCCTGTCTTCGTGACGGGCTTATTTGTTTTATTCGGGTTCTGTGAATTTTCTTGATACAATTATTAACAATTGAAGTATCATCCGGTACTTCACAATCTCGTTTTAAACGAATTTCAACTTCGTTTAAAACGAAAATAAATTCCTTTTAAATGAAGATGTGATTTGTTTAAGACTGAAAATATGTTAAATCAGGTTTGCTGAAGATCGAAATAGTGCTTTTTTGAGCCATTATTATATGCTGAATAGCATATTTCTTTTCTGGAATGCTTTTGCTGGATGGTGTATTTGAAATGTCATAGGGAAAAGAAATAGCTTTATTATCAGGCATAGATATAGGGTCTCCCAAAGAAAAAACATGAAAATGAAAACAACGTAAGATTTTGTCTGGCAATATGATAACATCCAACTTTATTACAGCCTCATAAAAACAAACAGACTCGATTACCGATCCATATAGCTTCCGCAGCTAGGGGTAAAAATAACATTTTGCTAATTATAAAATCAATGCTATAAGATATTTTCACCCATCTTTTGAGAGCAACGCACATGTTCTTAAAAATCTATTTTTTGCCTTAAAAAAAGATTTAGAGTTTTACCTATTATAATTGAGACTGATACCTATCCGCGGTTTTTCAGGGCGGCTATACCTTTGCATTGTCATCAGGAAACAAATTATCGTATAGGGTAAAAGTGATAATTCTCCCGAGGCTAAAACTAGTATTTATTAAACGTATTTTATATAACTTCTAAATTTTAAGAATATGAAACTAAGAAATTTATTATTTGCAACAATGTTTGCATGTGCTTTCGCGTCTTGTTCAAGCGATGACGATCCTACAATTGATCCGACTCCAGTTGAAGCAGCTGATGCGTATTTGGATATTACAGTTAATACTAAGACTGTTGGAACAAGAGCTTCCGTAGATAACGATGGTGAGTATGCTCGTGAGGGTGAAAGCACTATTAATAACTTAACTATTGCGGTGTTTAATGCTGATAATGATGCATTGATCGGTTATCAAAGGGTTGATGAAAAAGGTTTTATTAAAGATGGTGAAGGCGCATCTGCCACTTATAAATTTAACTCCCCTGTGAAAACTAAAGCAGTAAAGGTTAAAGTTTATGTTTTGGCTAATGTTCCGGAAGATAACGCAATTGCTACAGCAAAGGATTTATCGGGTTATGAAGCGGCTGTCTCTTTGTTAAGCGATCAGAGTATTAATAGTTTGACTATGAGTACTGCTTTGTTAACATCTGATGGAGCATTAAAGGATGCAAAAATTGCTCCGGAAAACAATCCCAATAAGATGGGAGAGGGAAGCAGCGTCGAAAATGCTGTAACAGGATGTACTGGAGATATCCTTTTGCAACGTGTAGCGGCTCGCGTTCAGATGGGCAAAGTATTCTCTTCTAAGTATACTAAAAAGGAAAAACTTGTTATTACAGGTGTTTATATGTTCAATGTACGTTCTGATGCAAAACTTTTGGGAGCAGGAACTTTGGATTATAGAACTGGAAAACAGCTATTCCAAGCATCTGTTTCACTTGATGGCGATCTAAAAGTAAAAGACGAAAGTTTAACAGAAGGCAACGCTTTGTTAAAAGTTGAGTATGAAAAAGGTATTATTATTGATGCAAACACTGACGCAAGTAATAAACAAACGCTTACTGACGCAGTTTTTTATACAATGCCTAATGCTTTGTTATCTAAAGATACTAAAGGAAATAAAGCATATACTTTAATTTCAGTAAAAGGTACATATACATCACCTGAAGGTGTACCGATGACAGGTGACAGATGGTATACTGTTCTTGTAGGAAAAGAAGGTGCAGATAATGATGGTGATGTAGTTGTACGTAACACAGTTTACGACATTCAGACATTAGATATTACAGGTAGCGGTTCTGATAACCCATATACTCCGCAGGCTGCTGCTTACTTAAATGCACAAGTTAAGGTTGCACCTTGGTCATATGTTGTTCAGACTCCTTCTGTAGACTAATAAATTTAATAATTATACAAAAAGCTTCCAGCGTAAGTTGGAAGCTTTTTTTGTTTTGGATGTATTGTTTTTCGGGGGTAATCCTATCAAAATACGAGGAAACGGTTGCATGGTAGATTTACCTATTAATATAGAGAGTCGTACCTATCGCCTTCTTGATTATTAAGCGTACTTTTGTACAGGGTTTAAAACATGAAGACCTTGAAGGTTAAGTAATATGTATTATTATGGGATGTAGAATTTTTAAGAAACAACGTCTTTTCATTGTATTGTGTATGCTGTCTGTTTTCATGACGGGGTGTATCAATGATTATTTAGCAGAATGTAAGTATGATAAGTATTCGCTAACGGTTAAAGTAGTGAATGCAAAAGGTGATGATATCACTCCATTAGGAACGGTGGAGGAGACCACTTTGTACATTTTCAACGAAGAAGGCTTCTTTGTAGATTCGGTACAGATGAATAAATCCGCCATTATCAGCCGTCAGCAGGTGGAACTCGATTTTCCGGCAGACGCTAAGTTGACTGTGATCGGTTGGGGCGGACTTGCCGGAGGCGGCCAGACAGTGGTTCCCCTGACTGAAAAAACAACATTGAAGGATTTCCAAGTCAGCCTGATAAAGAACAATGATATCGCTCAGGCTCCCGACCGGCTGTATCATGGAGTGGAAGAAGTGACTACCCGTGCGGGAGAACTGACAGCCAACCATGAGGTGGTGATTCAACCCAAAATAGCTCAAGCCAGTTTAGGAACCCTTAATTTCAAATATTATCTGAACCGCAAAAATAGTTCAAAGCTAAAAAACGAAACGAAAGCCGATGCATCTATCGACAGCGGAAATCTGGAATTCCTTCTCGATCGCACATTAAGTTCTTTCGACTATCAGGGTAGTATGAAAGGCGACAGTGTCTCTTATATTCCCGCTGCTGAACTAACAGCGGAAATTGAATACATTTCAGAAATTTCAAATATCATGCCCGGCGAAGAGTTTGGTCTAACTTTGTTTGACGACGGCAATAACATCGGTTATCGGAATCGCAGTGATGATGGGAAAAAATTCCGTGCCGTACCCGACAGTACGTTGCTGATCCTGCTCGAATTTGGCGAAGATGGAACAGTGATCTCTGCAAAAACGGCTGTTCGCCCTTGGGGTACTCTTATTCAAGAGGTGGTATTTTAATCGGTATCTTGATATAAACAGATATAAAAATCATATCATTCAATATAGATTATGAAATTAAAAAAGATATATATACTCCTGATTGCTCCCCTTTTGTTGGTGGCATGTTCGAACGACGATGACCCGGAGCTGAACGACGGGAAAGCACATCTGTCGATTGCAGTATCTGCAACCAGTATTCTGTCGCGTGCAGAAACATCCGATATTGTACAATTGCCGGGTGAAGCAAATATCAACAGCCTGACAGCGCTGGTATTTGATGAAACCGGAGCACGTATCGGCTATAAATGGCAAAGTACGGAAGGCGACGAGGGCGAGAGCCGGATCGAGAATGTGGAAGCCGAGCCTGTTAAAGCTCGTATAGCATTGGTTGCCAATGCATCGGAAGCTGCATTCAGTGGGGTTACCACCTACAGTGGTTTTCAGGCAGCACTGACATCCTTGTCTGCTCAATCGCAGGGAAGTCTGGCAATGAGTAGTATGGAGATAAATCCTTCTGTATCGTTAAGTGCCGGTGAAAATAATATTGGTTTCGGTAGTGATGCAAGCCTTCCGGGGTTAGGAAATGTAATTCTTTTGACCCGTGTTCCCGCTCGTGTGGATATAGGTAATATCAAAACTGATTTTACAGGTTCACCGCTGGAAGGTAGGGGCGTTCGTATCGATGCTATTTATCTGACTAGTGTGAATACTTCATCACATTATTATAGTCCGCAGGATTGGGGAGTAGTGGAAGACACCAGTTCGCCACGAAGGATCACGGCTGAATCGACTCTTGGAGAAGCTATCGACGATGTTACTCCTTTTACCGGACGCCTGACTTCTTATTATGTACTTGAAAACAGTGGGGCGACTGCTCCGACCACGCTTAACGTTCGTGCTACCTTGTTGGCAAAAGGCGATTCACCGGCGCAGACCAAATTATTCACCCAATTGGTCAACCCGAACGGTCTGCAGAATGGTTACACACATAATTTTATAAAACGGAATTACGTATATCGTCTGAATATCACCTTTTCCCGTAACAGTTTTGATAACGACGATGCTTATCTGAATGTTCAGGTACAGGTTGCAAACTGGGGTGTGGTACGTCAAGGGCCGGTGATCGATTAAGTAAACAGTAGGGTAAATCAATAAAAAATAAAACGATGAGAAGAAATATTATACAATCAGCAAGCCTGTTTCTTTCTTTTCTGGCAGTAGTCTCTTTTTCAGCCTGTTCCAACGATGAAGGTCCTGGCATTGAGGTGCCGAAAGAACCGGTAGATGCTTATTTGTCAATTGCTGCTACACCAGAGACATTAACACGTAGTGTGAAGTCAGAAAAAGAAGTCTCATTCGATGAGTATATCAATACGCTAACTGCACTTGTTTTTACTGAGGGCGGAGACTTTTATACACAGAAAACGGTATCCAGTGAAGATAATGACGGTAAATCTGTTTCTGAAATAACAGATATAAGTGTGAAAGTACTTCCTAATTATGAAAATCCGGAGGCTGGTTCTTCTACTAAATTTCAGGTTGTATTGATTGCAAATGGAGGGACGGCTATTAAGAACAATTCCATTAAAAATATAGCAGACCTTTCAGCTAAGATAACGACACCTTCAATTGAAGGCCTGGGAAATGGGAAAAGTTATTTACCAATGAGTAGTGCTATTTTAACTGTAACCGGCTTAAAATATAACGATGACAAAAACTGGATCGATGGAAATAATGAGAAAGTGAAATATGAAAAGGAACAAGCTACTGCAGTTTCTTTGACTCGCTTGGTTTCGCAGGTTAAGTTGGGGAGTGTTGCTGTAAATTTCAGTAGTGATTTTTATAAGGATGCTGATTTTATCATTGATGAAGTTTATTTGGTGAATGTTCGTAAGAATGCTTATTTTTTGCCGTCATCTATTAATAAGGATGCACAGGATGAAGCAGGGGGATCGGAAGGTGAATCCTATGAAAATTCTACATCTGATTTTTTCCGTGGGGGGCCGGAAACATTTACAACTGAAGATGGATTGATTGCAAATAATGATGACAACTCTACTTATAATAGAGAACTGTATGCATTATCTCTTGAAGAGGAGATTAGCTTGAAAAATGGGGCGACAACACCGGAGAATTCTTTTGTTGGTTTTTCCCCTTATGTTTATCCAAGTGTAGTCAGAGAAGGCGAATATCAGACCCGGCTTGTTTTGTCATGTCGTTATCGTTTTCAAGGTGAATTGAATTATACAAAGAAGTATTTTCATGTAGTGATTGGTAATAAAGACGAGCTTGGAGTAGGTGCGGCACAAAATTATTCCGGAATAGTTGCCAACTCCGTTTATACAATTGATGTTACTATAACCGGTGAAGGAAGCCCCACTCCGGATAAATATGTACCAACTGCCGAACTAACGGTAAAAATAAAAGTTGAACCTTGGGTGGTAGAACATCAAACAGAGAAAGATTAGTAATACAAATTGTTTTTTATCGATATATTAGACACAGGCTCTTGTTATTTCAAAGAGTCTGTGTTTTTCTTTATATATGTTTTCTTTTCCTGAATGTAACTCTCTCAAATCCCTAGCTAAAACTTTCAATTAGTATTTCTACCTACTTTTTTTGAGATAAACGCCATTGGAAAACACCATTAACTATTTTCAAAGGCATTTCTATCGCTTTCTAAGGGCATTTCTATCTATTTGATACGGTGCTATTTTTACCTATTAATCTTGAAAGTTTCGCCTATCGCCATGTCTGTGGAATCGGCATACATTTGCAGTGTGAGACAAATGAAAATGATTTCAATAAAATATAGGGTATTATAGTCAAACGAAAATAATTACAGTCATGAAACTTATAAATACAATTTCAATTTTATTCTTCCTGTTTATAGCTGTTGCTTGTTCTTCAGAAACAGATCCTATCATGAATGATCTGGATAATAAGAATGAAGCCATTACTTCCACTGAAACTGTTGCTGCTTTTAATATCTCCTTGACTGGACAAAATATCCAAACAAGAGGTGAAGAGGTTGAAAAAGAAGAAGGACGTAATAATGAGGATAAAGTTTCTAATTGTTTCATTGCTGCAGTATCTAATGAAGGATCCGAAAAAGGTAAAGTATTATGTTCTTTTACATCTGAGGATCTTAGAAATAATCCGGATATAAAAATGCTTGTAAAAGTTTCTGACTCTTACAAGCCGGCATTAAAGTTTATTGCTGTTGTAAATTGTAAAATAGAGTTTGATGAATTATTAAAATGTAAGACTTTGTCAGAGATAGAGGCAGTTACATTGGTTGAAGATCCTAATGATGTTCATAGCGAACACAATAAAGAATTAGCCAAAGTTGGTACTTATGAAGTCCAGGCTGCTGATTATGAGGTGACTGAAGAAGGGGTTACAAAAATTAAAAATATAGAAATTCCGGTTTTTCAGCGTGCAGCAGCTATTGAGTTAACTTCATTAAAAGTGGATGGTGAATTTGTATGTGTGAAATCTCTGACATTATCAAATATAAAAGGAAGCACCTTGGTTAAGGGGGAGAAAACAACTGATATAACTTATCTTTCTACAACGATTAATAATATAAATAAGTCGTCGATTGCCCCTCTTTCTACAGATTGTTTGTATGCTTATGAAAATACCGGAGAACAAAAGACAACAATGAAGATCGTTTATTCTAAATACGAAGATAATGGGAAAGGGGGGAAAACACCTGGAAGTGTTGAATATGAAAGATCTTATACTATAAAAACAGGTGCTAAAGAAGAAGTAATAGCTGGTAAATTATATAAATTGGATGTTACTATTTCAAGTGCCAGTGGTGATAAAGTTAAGTTTACAGTTGCCGATTGGAAATTTAATTCGGTTAACTTAGGTGATGTTCAAGGTTCTACTAATTAATATAAAGAGGGTAAAATATATAATATTATGAAGATAAATAGAATAATAGGGGTCGGGTTGTTGCTGGTTGCTCTTGTGTCATGCAGCGAAGAAGCACTTGTAGATCAATATGTAACAAAAGCATTTACTTTAAATTTTACGCTGGGGGCTGTTGATACAAAAGTTGATAATATAACTTCTCTGTCCTATGCTACATCGGATGAGTTGACGGTAAATTCCTGCTTTATTGCAGTGTTTGCTAAAAAGCCGGGAGAGGAAAGTTGGGAACAGACAGTTTTAGCAGAAAATTATACTGTGAATAGCTCAGATAAAACTTTCTCTATTCCAGGTATTTCACTACCTGTAAAAACAGAACTTCAATTGGTAGCAATAGCGAATTTGCCAAGTGAAGATTATGAGAAACTTAAGAATAAGGGATATGAAGCATTGTGTGCTTCTTTTATTGAAACTCCTTTTTCTGAAGAGAAGGATATAATTACTTTTGATCCTAAAACATTGATCAAATTTGGTGTACAAACGATTAATTTGGATGCGACTGCTTCAACACAAGATATTCGTTTGACGCAACTGGCTGCAAAGATTTCTTTATACTTGACAGCGGATAAAAATACAGACAATGAATCAGAGGAAGAAGATGTGTCTACTTATTTCTTAAATAAGATCAGTATTAAAAATGTGGAAAGCAAATCAAAAGTATTATTTCTCGATGATGAGTATGCTGATGAGACGTTAAGTCTGAAAAATGTGGGGTTGGAATTTGAAAATAGCCCATTTGAAGACATTTCTGGTCTTTCCTTTTATACTTATGAAAAATCTATTTCTTCTGAGGCATTAACCATTAAAATAGAGGGCCTTTGGTCGAAGACTAATGGAGAAAATTATCCCAACAATTATGAATTGGAAATTAATCCAAGCGGTCAACCAGGTGGTCTTCTTCATGGAAATTATTATGAAGTGAAAGGCAACTTGAAAGAATCTATTTCAGGTTTGAATATAGTTGTAGATCCGTGGAGACCTAAAGATATAACCGTCGATTATGGACAGCAGTAAATTCTATTATTATAAATAATTCAGGATTATGAAAACAATACAATATATAATAGCATCTTTAGTAATGCTTTCTTTATCTTTTTTGATTTCATCATGTTCAGATGAAGTGGAGCAGGGAAAGCGTGGTGATGGTAAGCATATTCAGATAGCTTTATCGGTACCTCAAAAAGCAATAGTAACGCCTTTAACGAAGAGTGGTGAGCTGACCCAGGAGTCTTCAAATAAAGTGTCTTCATTAGATATTTTAGTTTATAAAGATGGGCAGCTTCAGGAAGATGAATCTAAATCTATTAATGGTGATGACCAAAAATTGACAGCGCTTTCTGAAGGACAGAGTGTTAATTATTTATTGGATATAAAATCAGGAGAAAGTTCAACAAATAATAGGAAGGTCTATATAATAGCAAATGCTGAAAATCTAAAATATACAGATGTAGGAACGATTGATGAATTGAAGGCTTTATCTTTTGCAACTGATGGTGTTAATCCTGAGTTGATAATGGTGGGTGGAGAGTATGATTGTAGCCCCACTGGGAATGCCCTTGTAGATGCAAAATTAACAAGGATTTATTCGATGGTGACGGTTAAAATTGATAATCAATTGGATCCGAAAAAGAAAATTCAGATAACTCCAATCAGTTTAAAATTGATGAATGTTCCCAAAAATGGGAATTTATTTCAGGAAAATAAGATAACGAGTTCAAACGAGAGCCAGTCTGGTTATTCTATTAGTAATGACGCTGGTATTGATTTATCTGATCACGAGAATACTATCCCTTTCTATTTGTATGAAAATTTACAACCTGTTGGGAAAAATGTAGGGGGGGAACAGAAAGATAAAACGCCTGCAGATTATGACCTAGGAACACCGGAAAGTGTAATTAAGAGTAGTGAAAAAAAATGTTCTTATATTGAGGTTGAAGCTCTATATATAAAAAATGGTGCTCCAGAGGGGGCTGGTTCTGGCAAAATAACTTATCGTTTCTTTTTAGGTGAAGATGCTGTAAATAATTTCCAGGTCTTTCGTAATACTTGGTATAAGGTAACCCTTACATTGCATGGCGATGGAGGAAAGGACGAAAATACCTGGAGAGTTGATACTGATTTATTGCAAGATGTAACTATCGATGATTTGTATGTTGGATATAGAGTAGGCTCAGAGTCTAAACTTGTTATAAATGGTGATGTTGGTAGTGATTTTGAAATTACTAAAGTAACCTCAGATGATAATCGTTTTTCTATTGTTGAAAAGGATGGCGAATATTATGTACAAACCAAATCCACCAATACACATGATTTTGATAAAAAGCCTGGTATGATTACTTATACAACAGGAGGAAATACAAAGACTGCAAAAGTTTATCAGGTTCCTCGTTTGGTTGATCCGATAGCTGTTTATAAACATTCTTCAAATGATGCAACAACCGAGATCGTTGTAAAAGAATATATACCTAAAAAGAATGGAGCTGAACAAAATGGTTATTATCCTTTAGTTTCGCAGGGAGCATGGAGTGCAACAACAGATACAGAATGGATTACTCTTTCTACTACTAGGAATGAGAGTGGGGGGAAATATGTAGAGTCCGGAGAAGGTGAGAATGATAATAAGGTTATTTTCTATATGCATAATGGAACGTCTTTCGGCGCCCCTCGTTATGGAAAAATAACTGTCATGTATCATAATAAGAATTGTAAGCATGAGATATTTGTGCGCCAGGGAGGATATGATAAAGATGGGGAAAATGAAACAAGAATAGGCAACACTGCCTGGAGTATATTTAATTGTACAGGAGTGAATAATAATGGAGTAAATGGAATAACAACGTCTCCTACTCAAACCGGATGGTTTTTTCATGGAGGCTACAACGAAGCTATGAACCCTTATAGTCCTGGATATAGGGTGGATGATAGTCCTAAATGGTCGGTTTCTAGATCAGTATCACATAATGATGGAAATTACATACGTTGGAATCGAGACAATGTAACAGGTCCATGTCCGGAAGGTTATAAGGTGGCAACACTTGCTGATTATCGTAATTTAATTGATAATACAGAAATTTATTTAGGATTTGTCCATGATGATATGGATGAAGATGGTAATTATACTAGAAATTCCACTGATGCTGCTCCTGTAGGGTGGCACTATGAAGGGAAAAATATGGTAGCAGATGATAATAATTTTTGTAATCCGGCAAAAGGCTCCCTTTTTGTTGATATGGATGATAATACTAATGTATTTTTTACTTATGGAAAAGGGGTGTTGGTAAGAACAGATGCAAATGCAGCTGATTATATTGATGAAATAGGAGTGGGATATAGAGGAAAAAAAAGTTCGAATTTTGTTCTGAATTATAATTATGATAATATTATGACTCCAAATGGCTCTTATGGTGGTATCTATTATTCTTCAACTCCTGGGAAGGGAGGTACAAATTATTGGGGGAAGGCCGATTTTGGTTATAATCTTTCACAGACTAGGTATAAACTAGATACGGAAAGTCAAGCAGGTCTGCAAGGACAGTCTCATGGTTGCTTTGTTCGATGTGTAAGAGCGGATTATAGTGAAAAGCCAGGTGTGAGCGATCGATCTATTGAAATTAATGCGACTTTCAAATATGGTAAACAATGGAGTAGTAAATTGATTAATAAAGGATCTATTAATGTATCTCATGAGTCTGATATTTATGGATCTTTGATTACCGATGATAAAGGAAAAGTAAAAGGCACTCTTACATTACCATCTAATGTGGATGAAGTTTTGTTAGAATATAGTCCTGATGGTTACTATCATTATTATAGAAAGGTTTCTGTAAATGATTTAAGTGCCTATAAGGCTATTATTATTTTACTGTCTTATTAGTTTCTCTACTTTATCTTTCAGAATCATCCAGAATCTTCCTATATCCTTCCCTAACATCTTTTTTCCTTTTACCGCCATCCTATCTTTGTCTCATAATCGAGTAACAAAGGTAGGATGGCGTTGCTGTTTTGTAGTCTTCCGGTTCTTACGGGAAAAAATAAAACGAGTTAAAGCACACTGAAACGCACAAAAGTGCAATTAAATGAAAAAAAGTGTCGTTTCGTCACGTGGTGACACCTTAGTCTTCAATACCGTAACCGGCCGCCGTACCTTTGTTTCATAATCATTTAAAACAAAATAGTATGGCATTAAAGTATGTAGCAAAGAAAACAGTTTTCGGGTTTTTATGCCTTTTTCAACAAAAAAGTGCCCTAATGTTCCCGAATAGTTCCGTACCCTTCCATAGGGTCCCTTGGCCCCTGAGCGGTATCCTATCTTTGTAACATAATCGAGAAACAAAGGTAAGATGGCGTTACTGTTTTGATAGGGTTTTATCGGTATTGAGCGTAGTTTACCCTCTTTGGCCCTACTTTACCCTACTTCACCCTCTTATACCGCACTATAGCGTTTTCGTCAGAACCGCCCGTCGTACCTTTGTTTCGTAATCATTAAAACAAAATTAGTATGGCATTAAAGTATGTAGTAAAGAAAACGGTTTTCGGTTTTGATCAAACCAAGACACCGAAGTATGTAGCCCGCCCTCTGCCGGCAGGTACGGTTGGTTATCCTGCTCTTTGCGATCAGGTAGCCAAAGTGGGAGCGTTGGCATCACGCAGTATGGTAATATTAGTTCTTGAGAGTTTGTTCGATGTGTTGGAGGAGAATCTGACTAATCATTTGTCGGTGAAGCTGGGAGATTTCGGCACGTTACGTCCAAGTTTCAGCAGTAAGTGTCAGAATGAAGAAAATGAGGTGAATGCAGATGTTTTGTGTCACCGCAAAATAATTTTTACTCCAGGCGCAGATTTCAAAAGAGTACTGAGTAATGTCAGTGTCAGGAAATCCGAACAACAATAAGAGTGTAATATCTTTTTTAATAATCATTTAATAACAAATTATTATGGGACTAAAGTATGTAGTAAAGAAAACGGTTTTCGGTTTTGATAAAACCAAGACCCCGAAGTATGTAGCCCGCCCTTTGCTGGCAGGTACAGTGAATTATCCTGCTCTTTGCGATCAGGTAACCAAGGTAGGAATGGCACCGCGCGGTATAGTGAAAATGGTGACCGACGGTCTGATCGATGCGATCCGTTGGAATCTGGAAAACCATTTGTCGGTAAAGCTGGGTGATTTCGGGACCTTCCGTCCCGCTTTCGGCTGCAAAAGCCAGGAAAATGAGAAGGATGTGAATGCTGAATCTTTGCGCCACCGCAAAATAATCTTCACCCCGGGTGCTTATTTCAAAGATATGTTGAGTGACGTAAGCATCCAGAAATTCGAAATCCCCAAAACCGACGAAACCGGCTCCGGAGAAGGCGGCGGTGAGGACGATCGCCCGGTGATTGAATAACCATGATGCCGGTATTGGAGTGCTCGTCAAGGAGCCCCAATACCGGTATTGTTGTGAAAATTGATGATTTTTTGTCGATTGGATGTCATTAATAGAATATATATTACTATTTTTGTAGAATAGACTTATGTTATATGGTAGATATCACGGATAATAAATTTTCAAACGATTTTATAGAGGGAATGATAAAAGACAATCGGATTCCGTCTAAACGATCAGAGCGTAGCTGTGGCCTTAAAAAAGACAATATAAGTAGGTCTGAAATTTTAGCATGTTGGGATAACGGATTATCTTATTATTATAAAGACGAATATAGAACACGACGTCCTGATCATTTTATTCAAGCTGATAGTGATGGAAGTGAGTTTTTAGTAAGACTTATTGTCCCTGAACATGCCGCTTGTGCCAGCGATATTTTGTATGAAACTGTAAAAAAGTTATGCAAAAAAGAAAAAGGCCATTTATACTGCAAGATTTATAACCGTCCTTCTTCCCGGTATACCAGAGAGAGAAAAAATAATATACGTCCTGTTCCTTATGAAGACTTTTGTTAAAAAGTGTCACAGCCAGTCTTTTATATAATAATGGGGCCCAACGGTGCAGGAAAGAGCACCTTTGGACGTTTATATACCAAAGGTATTTCTATTTATGATCCTGATAAAAGGAGAATGGAGATAGAAAAATTTTTCTGTAGCATGACATCAGAGCAACTAAAACAGATGTATCCCATGTATACGGCTGATATGTTGGATGATTTATTTGAAAAGTTGGTTGATGATTATAAAAGTAAAGAATATGCAAAGTGTCGGGATATCTGCATCGAAAATAATTTGAATTTTGCATTGGAAACGCCTTTTGCTGATAATTTTGGACTGGATGAGGTTTTATTGTTTAAAAAGAAAGGTTATTCGATAAATGGTATCCTGTTTGGATTAAATACTGTTGAAGAATCTATCGCCAATGTAGCCTTAAGGGTTCAAAAGAAGGGACATGATTTACTTCTGGAGTCTATCAGGTGGAATTTCAAACATTCTTATTTGAATGTGTATAATCATATAAATCTATTTGACCAATTGCATTTTGTTCATGCACAGTCTGTAGCAGAGAATCCTTTTTTATTCGCATCTTATTCGGAAGGTATTATCAATTTTTCTTCTTCACAGCCTTCTGTTCCATTATGGTTTAGTCTTTTTGCACAATATTCATATAAAACTTGAATATTCCCCGTTTTTTTATCATTCTAAGCTTTTTATTAAAATATCAGAAGTGGGGATAGGCGTTTCTATCTCGATCTTCCGATAGAAGCGGTATTCTTATCAATCAGTGGAAATATGGTAGATTTACCCTATTAAGTTGAAAGACTTGCCTATTATTGATAGAAAATCAAATATTTATCTTTGCAGTCGTTGATAATCTTTCTTTTTGTGTAGATTTGCATGATTGAAGAATAATATAAAATTACAATGTATATGAAAAAAGTACTTTTCCTCTTTTTGCTTCTGGCAGGTATGACGAATGTCTATGGACAGAAGTTTGCGGTGAAGTCTAACTTGCTGTATGATGCCACCGCTACCATTAACCTGGGAGTGGAAGTGGGATTAAGCAAAAAGTGGTCGCTGGATCTGTCCGGTAACTATAACGGTTGGATGTTGGGAGACGATGCCCGTTTTAAACACTGGTTGGTACAGCCGGAAGTGCGCTACTGGCTGTGTGAAAAGTTTAACGGACATTTCTTCGGAGTACACGGACATTATGCCGATTACAACGTCGGCGGAATTAAGTTCCTCGGAGAGAATATGGAAAACAACCGTTATCAGGGAACCTTGTACGGCGCTGGTCTTTCTTATGGCTATCAGTGGCTGCTGAGCAACCGTTGGAGTATGGAAGCGGTTATCGGTGTAGGTTGGGCGCATCTGGATCATGACAAATATCCTTGTGCTGTTTGCGGAACCCATACAAGCAAATCGAAAGACTATTTCGGTGTGACGAAAGCCGCTCTTTCTTTTATCTACTTTATTAAATGATCGGGACAATGAAGAACAGAATAAATATCTATATGGTAGCTGCTGTGTTGGCTGCCGGATCGGTAAATACGTTTGCACAAACAGCAAAGAGCCCGATCAGCGTATCATGCAACGATCTGATGCAGAAAGGTGATTCTCTTTATATCGATGCAACGATCCGTGTGCAGGGAGATCTGATCGAATCGCGTAAATCGTTGACACTGACTCCGCTGCTGGAAAGTTCAACTCAAAAAGAAGGACTTCCTTCTATCTTGCTGAACGGTAAAAATCGTCAGAAAGTTTATCAGCGTGAGATTGCGTTGAAGAATCTGCAGGATGAACCACGTTATAAAGTGCTTCGTGCCAGGGATGCGGCCGAGCATGTCATTCCTTATAAGATGGCTGTGGCCTGGGAGCCGTGGATGAAGGATGCCCGTTTCGTACTGGCTCAGAATTTATGCGGTTGCGGAAAAGAAGAGCCTGTTAGCCCGTTGGTTATTGCCGACAAGATCCGTATGGCACCGACAAAACGCTACGAAGTTCAACCAACCTTGGTGTATATATCACCGGAAGCGGAAACGGAAAAACATCGTGCCGAGGTGGGTACGGCTTATCTGGATTTCCAGGTGGGTAAATCGCAGATATTACCGGACTTCCGTAATAATGCAGCAGAATTGGCGAAGATCGACCGGACGATCCGGACAGTTACCTCCGATAAGAATATCACTCCGAAAGGAATCTTCCTGAAGGGATATGCTTCTCCGGAAGGTAGTTATGCAAGCAACCAGCGGTTGGCCGACGGACGTGTGAAGGCATTGCGTGATTATATCCGTACACAGAATAACTTCAGCCTCGATTTCTTTACACTGGCTTCCGAACCGGAAGACTGGAAAGGTTTCGAAGAGAAAACGAAAGCCGATATGGATGTTCCGGCACGTGACGGGGTACTGGCTATTATCAGCAGTAATGATGAACCCGACCGGAAAGAAGCTAAATTGCGTGCTTTGCAAGGTGGAGCAGCCTATCGTTATGTATTGAATAATATTTTCCCGTCATTACGTCGCTCTGAATACCGTATTGATTATACCGTACGTGAATTCACCGTAGAAGAAGGACGTGAAATTATCAAGACGCGCCCGCAGCAGTTGAGCCTGAGCGAAATGTTCGCTATAGCCAACAGCTATGAAACGGGTAGTAAAGAATATAATGATGTGTTTGATGTGGCTGTACGCATGTACAGTTCGGATCCTGTGGCGAACCTGAATGCCGCAAATATATCTATAGGAAAAGGCGATTACGCAGCAGCAAAGAATTATTTGTTGAAAGCAGGTGATTCAGCTGAAGCAATTCATGCCCGTGGTGTTCTGAAATTAATAGAGGGTGATCTGGATGGTGCTGAAACTCTTCTGAAGCAGGCAAAAGCCGCAGGTGTGACAGGTGCTGCAGACAATTTGAATGAATTGCAGAAAAAAAGAGAGGATAATGCCCTGTTTGATAGTTTCAACATACATAATTGATTGGTTTACCATGTATGATTTGAAAGAATTAGGCATACTTTTGTATCAGATTGAATCATGAAAAAACAAACGAATAATAATATGGAATTTACATCATTAGTTGAGAACGTTTTAGTAAACGAGATTGACAACCAGAACGGAGTACATCTCTATCTGGAGGGAAATAAATGGTGTGCCTATGAACGTTCCGCTTATTACCTGGCACAATTAAAAGTACCGGTGGTAATAAAAAAGGAAATTGTTCGCGAAGGCTATGATGTGATCCTGTTGAAGGCTTTTTTTGAAGTAGACGACATGTGTTTGCCTCTTGCTCCTAAAACAGTCTTGAAACAAGTTGCTGACGATAAGTTATTATTTCAGATAAATGATAACATCGATGGTTTTCCGGAATGGAAGGCCTGGCAGCTGAATAAATTACCAGCATAACGTAAGACCGTGAGGTTTTAATATACTAAGTTGTAAAATTGAGGGTGTATTAAGTCCCCGGAAGTGAGTGGTTTCCTTCCGGGGCATTTTTTTTATTGACGGTTATGCCGGAAGAGGGGTTTGGAAATAGACGATCAACCGGGCATCGGAGGAGAGGGTGAGCGTGAAGCTTGTTCCCAGGGCTTCGTTGAGGGATCCTTGCCACCAGGCTGTCAGGCGCCGGCGGGTAATAGGCCAGCGCAAACCTTCGGTGGTTATTTCTCCGCAGGGATACATGGAAAAGATCGATATTTGCTGGCCGGGTATGCTTGGCAATGTGGCTGTTTGCAGTACGGGGATGAAGCGTCCGTAATCGGAGATCATTTCTACTGTTTCAAACAGGGGGGAGAAATCAGTCAGGAGAGATATGTTTCCCAGTGTATGGTCTTCCCGCAGGCCGGTTGCTCCCAGGATCAGTAATTTTTGATAGCCGGAAGAATGAGCGAACCGGACGGCTTTTGTCAGGTCATTTATTTCCTGGTCTTCCACCACATGGATACGGTCGGCGTATCGTTCGAGCATTTCCGAAGGGATGCTGTCGAGGTCGCCAACGATGGCCGTCGGTATCAATCCCCGTTCATGCAGATTTTGTACAGCCCCGTCGCAGGCAATGATAACGGGGGTATTCTTCAAAAGTTCCAGCGGCCAGGTTGTCTGCGGAAAACTTCCGTTAGCAACCACTACACAATCATAAGGTGTTATCATTCGTTTTTATTCCTTTCTTTATTATTGTTTATTCTTTTAATTCAGCTTCTATTTCTTCAATAGACGGGAGACTTCCTTTGAAATTATCAGGGAATAGTCTGGTGAGTTCATACTCTGATACTCCTATAGGTTGATTGATTCCTTTTAATGAATATTCGGCTATAAAACTATCTTTATTTTTGCATATTAAAAGGCCTATCGTTGGATTATCGGTTGGATATTTTAGTAAATCATTCACTGCTGTCAGATAGAAACTTAGTTTTCCGGTGTACTCTGGCATAAAATCAGTGGCTTTTAACTCAACAACTACATAACAACGTAATTTTAAATGATAAAAAAGTAAATCAAGATAAAATTCTTTGTCTCCAACTTTTAATGGTACTTGCCGCCCTACGTAGGCAAAGCCAGCCCCTAGTTCTATTAGAAACTTTGTTATATTATCGGTTAAAGCATTCTCTAACTCTCGCTCTTTATAGTTGTTTGTAAGCGTCAGGAAATCGAAATTATAAGGATCTTTTAGTAGTTGTTGAGCCAAATCGCTTTGAATCGTTGGTAATAAACGGGAAAAATTTGAGATGGAATGTCTCGTTCGTTGAAATTCTTGTTGTTTGATATGTGTATCTAGCATACTGCGACTCCAACCGTATTCGATGGTTTTATGAATATAGAACAGAGCTTCTTCTATTGATTGGCATTGAGCAATGATGCGGAGATTATGCCCCCAAGGGATTTGGGATACTAAATCTTGAATATTTAGTGTGTTCTCTAATTGGCCAACAACTTGTTGGCCAATTGTAATATGCTTATAATAAAATAAATACCACTGTTTTATATATTTGATATTGCTGATAGAGAAACCTTTCATATCAGGAAACTCTTGTTGCAGATCAGAGCTTAATTGTTTGATCAACCCATCGCCCCACTGTGATTGTTCTTGCTTGGAAACAATTTCCTTTCCTAAATCCCAATATAAAATGATTAATTCGGTATTAACTTTCAGTGCAGCCTTGATTTGACTGTTTCGAATACGATATTTAAGGTCAATAAGCCATTGTTTGTATTCGAGATCGGATTTAAGAATTGTGTTCATAAGGTTTTGTTATTAGTAAATTTGTATGATTTCACAAATGTAGAGGTTATTTTCAATATTTCATATTTGTTTTGTATTTATTCCTTTCTTTATCCATGTAATGTAACCGGCTATTGCTAAAACTGCGTAGCAAATATACAAAAACATTGTAGGGTAAAGGCCCCGCAGGTAATAAAGATATACCGAGACGAAGTTTACGACAACCCAGAATATCCAGTGCTCGATGATACGGCGGGCCAGCATCCAGGTGGCGACGATACCGACTGAAGTGGTGAAGGCGTCGCCCATCGGGATGGGAGAGTCGGTGAAGTTGTGCAGCACGTAATAGAGCAGTCCGTAGATGGAAAGGATAGCCAGGGCTATCCCTCCGAATAACGGCCAGGTGATATGGCAATATAGGATCGTTTCGGAGGCAGGTTTTTCCTTATCCGCCGTTTTATCTGTCTGCGCCCATTTCCAGAAACCATAGATGCTGATCGCAACATAATATATGTTCAGCCCCATGTCGGCATATATTTTCGAGAAGAAAAAGACAAAGACATATACCAGGGAGGTGAGGAACCCTACCACCCACATGGCTTTATGCTGCCTGATTTCCAACAGCAGGTAAAGTAACCCGGTTATGACTCCGAAATATTCCAGTATTTGTTCCATTGTTTTTAAAATTTGAAGGTGACGCGCGCCATCGCACTGGTGCCTGCCTGGGTGAAATAACCGTCGTCCTTTTTCAAGGTTCCGTTCTCGATATAGGAGTATACCCAGGCATTCGTTTCATATTGTTCGTTGAAAAGATTGTTGATCGTTACATCCACACCGATTTCCTTAATGAATTTCGGTTTGAAAACATATCCAACACGCAGGCTGTTCACGAAATAAGGATCGATCGAACGTCCTTTGTCGGAGGAATTGTCGATGTATTGACGGCCGACAAACTGCGAATTAAAGCTGGCGGAGAATCCTTTCAGGTTGAAGTCGAACATGCTGTTGGCAATGATACCGGGTGAGAAAGCGATATCGGTTGTTCCCAGATATTTGCTGTTCTGGCCTCCGGTATCCCAGTTGTCTATATATTGGGTGAAGTTTTTTATTTTGTTGCGGCTTAGCGTAACATTCCCGTTCCAGTCGAGCCAGTGGGTGATGCTTACGCCACCTGTCAGTTCGATACCCATGCGGTAACTGTCTTTGATGTTGGTGGTCAACGCTTCGCCGATTTCGCTGATCTTTCCGGTCAGGATCAGTTGATTGTTGTAATCCATATAATAGAGGTTGGCTCCTACGCGGAAGCGCTGGTTGCCGAAACTGTAGCCGGCTTCGTAGTCATATAAAGTTTCATGGACGGGACGTTCGTCGGGGGCGGCTTCCGTGAAGTTGTCGCGGTTCGGTTCGCGGTTGGCTACCGAGAAAGAGACGAATGCGTTATGTCCTCCATGCTGGATATTGATGCCGGCTTTCGGGTTGAAAAAATTCCAGTATTTATTGACGTGGACGTTTTCACCGGCTTTGTCGTCGCTACCCTTAATGGAATAATGGATGCCACGGTATTGTAAGTCGAGGTATCCGTTCAGCCAGGGGAGTATCCGGTAGTTTGCCTTTACATAGGCATTATAATCCAGTTTGTTACCGGTATTACGGTAGTACTCGAAATCCGGCTCCGGAAGTGCTTCGCTGTTCTTTACCCACATGACACGGCCGAAGTGATCGCCCATATATTTGTTAACGGCCGAACCGAAGCTCATCTGGAGGCGTTCGGCACGGTAATTGGCACTGTAAACGGCTCCGTAGAAATCGTTGTCCAGCCATTTACGGCGAACGAGATCGGAACGTGTTATTGTATCTCCCTTTCCGTTGATATAAGAGCTGAGTTTGTAGGATTTGAATTTGGCATCGGCCTTATAATCTTCGTAATACCCCTCACCGTGCGTATAGTGGAGGGTCAGGCTCATATTCCATAAATCACCTAGACGCTGGCTGGCCATCAGGTGATAGTTTTGCTGCCAGTAATTATCTGTTTGGTTATTGTAGAATTTAGTGATGCCGTTCTCGGTGTATTCACCGCATGGATTATAGGTGCGATCGCTTTCCAACAGATAGGAGGGGACGCCTGTCCATGCCTGGTATGTTTTTTCCACGTTGCCGAAAGTCTGGAAACGGATCAACGTGTTATCTCCGTAATAAGCTGCGGAGCCAAAGTAGGAGTGCATGTTGGCCGTTGCCCGGTCGATATACCCGTCACTTTGGATATTGGAATAGCGGGCGTCGAATACGAAATGTTCATGGAGTAGTCCTGTTCCTGCTTTGACGGAGTTTTTTACGGTTCCGAACGAACCCGCAGAAATAGCGTATTCCGCATAAGGCTTCAGGTCGGGTTTCTGTGTCTGCATGGCGACGGTGGCACCGAAAGAGGCGGCTCCGTTGGTGGATGTTCCCGCTCCGCGCTGTATCTGTATGTTGTCGACGGAAGAAGCGAAATCGGCCATGTTCGCCCAAAAGACGGTATGCGATTCGGAGTCGTTGACCGGAACGCCGTTGACGGTGATATTGATACGGTTGGCATCCGTACCACGGATACGGAAGCCGGAGTATCCGATCCCTGTTCCGGCATCGGATGTCATGATCACGGAAGGTGACTGGGAAATGAGGTAGGGAATCCCCTGTCCGTCATTCTTCCGGGTGAGTTCTTTTTTTGATAATTCACTGTAAGCTACTGGCGTACCTTTGGCTACCCTGGTGGCTGTGACCACCACTTCGTTTAAAGATATATCACGGGAAATTTTGAGAGAATCGACAGGCTCGGGACGGTTTCCCGCTGCTGCGAATGAGGCCAGAGATCCGGCACAGATAATCAATACACTTTTCATCCTTTTGTCCTTAAAGTTTAAAACCTGATAAGTGAATAGGTGAGGTGTGTTGTGTGAAGAAGTATACCATGTTTTACAATTCCCTTCGCCGGCATTATCCGTATCAGGTAATATGGGTATCATCTCAGCCTGCGGTACGTTCCATATCCAGAACGCTGCAAGCACCCCCTTGTATTCGGAATGCAAAGGAACGGAAAAAACCGGAAGATACCAAATGGCCGGCCGGGATGATGATTTTCTTCATTTTCTTATAAAAAGATAGATTTTATTTGAAAACTCGCTGATTATTTGTATATTTGCGGGCGATTAAGCGAAGATGAGGAGGGGGCGGGTAGTCCCCTTCTTTTGTTCTTAACAGTATGTTTATGATTGAAAAGGGAGTAATAACTCAGTTGGTTGAAGAGAAATTGGCTTCTTCCGACAACTATTTAGTTGACGTGGTAATTAAACCGGGAAACCTTATTATTATTGAGATAGATAATGATGAGGGTGTTTGCATCGACGATTGTGCAGCATTGAGCCGGTATGTGGAAGAACATCTGGACCGTGAGGTGGAAGATTTCGAACTGGAAGTCGGATCGGCAGGCGTTACTTCTCCGTTCAAAGTGCTTCGTCAATATGTGAAGAATATAGGAAACGAAGTGGAAATGTTGCTGAAAAGCGGCGTGAAACTGACCGGAGTATTGAAATCGGCTGATGATAACGGGGTGGTAGTTACCGTTGAAAAACAGGTAAAACCCGAAGGGTCAAAACGAAAAGTTACCGTTCAGGAAGATCAATCCTATACATTCGATGAAATAAAATATACAAAATACCTAATAAGATTCAAGTAAAGAAAGATTATGGCCAAGAAAGAGGAAACAATCAGTATGATTGACACCCTTGCGGAGTTCAAGGAGTTGAAAAATATAGATAAGGATACGATGATCAGCGTATTGGAAGATTCCTTCCGTAACGTAATCGCTAAAATGTTTGGTACGGATGAGAATTATGACGTAATTATCAACCCTGAAAAAGGTGACTTCGAGATCTGGAGAAACCGCATTGTCGTGGCTGATGACGAACTGGAAGATCCGAATCTGCAACTAACGTTGACCGAGGCCCGTAAGATCGATGCCGACTGTGAAGTGGGTGAAGAAGTGACTGATGAAGTCTTTTTCGCCGGTTTCGGACGTCGTGCCATCCTGAACCTGCGTCAGACGCTGGCTTCAAAAATTCTTGAATTGCAGAAGGATAGTTTATATGCTAAATATAAAGACAAAATAGGAAATATTGTAGCAGCTGATGTGTATCAGGTGTGGAAGAAAGAGATCCTGTTGCTGGATGACGAGGGTAATGAGTTGCTGCTCCCGAAAACAGAACAGATCCCTTCCGATTTCTACCGTAAAGGGGAAACCGTTCGTGCGATTGTACAAAAGGTGGATAACTACAATAATAATCCGAAGATCATTCTGTCGCGCACAGATAAAATGTTCCTGCAGCGCTTATTTGAACTTGAGGTTCCTGAAATTAACGACGGCCTGATCACGATCAAGGCTATCGCACGTATTCCGGGAGAAAGGGCAAAAGTGGCTGTTGAGTCGTACGACGACCGTATCGACCCGGTAGGTGCCTGCGTAGGAATGAAAGGTTCCCGTATCCACGGAATTGTCCGTGAGTTGAGAAACGAGAACATCGATGTAATTAACTATACATCCAATGTATCGCTGTTTATCCAGCGTGCATTAAGCCCGGCGAAAATTTCCTCCATACGAGTGAACGAAGAAGAACATAAGGCAGAGGTTTATCTTCGTCCTGAAGAAGTTTCATTGGCGATCGGTAAAGGTGGTTTGAATATTAAACTGGCCTGTATGTTGACTGAATACACGATAGATGTATTCCGTGATGTGGAAGGAGCTGATGAGGAAGACATTTATCTGGATGAATTTACAGATGAAATAGACAGCTGGGTAATCGAAGCATTCAAAAATATCGGTTGCTACACGGCGAAGAGCGTTCTGGCTATGAACCGTGAGGAATTGATTGAACGTGCCGACCTTGAAGAGACAACAGTCGACGAGGTACTCGCTATCTTATCTGCCGAATTTGAAGATGAAAGTCAGGAATAAAAAGTATTACGACAAAGTTAGATATGCCCATAAAATTAATACAAGTACAAAGAAAATTAAACGTAGGGATCAACACGGTTGTTGAGTTTCTACACAAGAAAGGTCAGCCTGTTGAGGAGAATGCGAACCCCAACACGAGGATCAGTGATGAACAGTATGCTTTGCTCGTAAAAGAGTTTGGAAAGGATCTGCCTGATGGTGGCTTTGAACGTCCCCGTGTGGTAGAACGTCCTCACAGAGAAAGAGATAAAGAAAGAGAAGCTACTTCTGTGAAAGAAGAGAAGACCTCGGAAATTAAAACAGTGATCCCGGAAGAGTTCAAGCCCAAAATCGTAACGAAGGGCCACATCGACCTGGATGGACAGCATAAAAAACATCAGGAAGCTCCTGAAGTGAAAGAAGAACCGGTTGCAGCTCCGCAACCTACCGTCATACAGCAACCTAAAGTTGTACAGCAGCCGCCTGTTGTAGAACCGCAGCCTGTTGTAGAAAAAGCTTCTGCTCCTTCTCCTGCTCCTGAAGAAAAACCTGTGGAAGCCCCTGCCAAACAGGAAAAGCAGGAACCGGTTCATGTGGAAAAACCTGTGGAGAAAAAAGAAGTAAAAGAGATAGTTGTGGAAAAAGAAAGAATCGAAGAGAAAAAACCGGAGATTATCAAGAAGCCGGAAACGACGACAAACTCTTCTGAAGAAGTGAGTAATACGACTGCTGAAAATCAGTCTTCGGCTGAATCGGATGAGGATAGCCTGTTCCGGTTGAATACTCCGAAGTTCGAGTCGAATATCAAGGTGACGGGTAAGATTGACCTGAATGCCTTGAACCAGTCTACTCGTCCTAAGAAGAAAACGAAGGAAGAGAGACGGAAGGAACGTGACGACAAGCGCGACAAGTTCAGTAACAACAACAGACCCGGACAACCGGGATTCCATAAAGGTCCGAAAGATCCGAATGCCAAACCGGGTGCACCGGTGAAGCCCGGAGCTCCTGTTAAGCCGGGTGCACCTGTTAAACCGGGTGAAGCCAGTGCGGATGCTAAAAAGAAACGTAACCGTATCAAGAAGGATCGTGTCGATGTAAACAATACGCCGGGTACGAACTATAGCCGTCCGGCTAATCAGGGCGATCGCAAGCCACGTCTGAAAAAGCCTGTAAAAGCTGAAGTAAGCGAGGAAGATGTACAGAAGCAGATCAAAGAAACCCTGGCTCGTTTGACGAACAAGGGTAACAAGAATAACAAGGGTGCCAAGTATCGTCGTGATAAACGTGATGCCGCCGTTAAGCGCGAACACGAAATGATGGAACAGGAGGAAATGGAAAGCAAGATCTTGAAGCTGACCGAGTTTGTTACGGCAAACGACCTCGCCAACATGATGGACGTTCCTGTAACGAAGGTCATCGCTACTTGTATGAGTATCGGTATCATGGTTTCCATCAACCAGCGCCTGGATGCTGAAACAATTAATATCGTAGCCGACGAGTTCGGTTTCAAAACAGAATATGTCAGTGCGGAAGTGGTGGAAGCCATCAATGCCGACGAAGAAGACGATAACGAAGAAGACTGGGTAGCACGTCCGCCTATCGTAACAGTGATGGGACACGTCGACCACGGTAAAACTTCTTTGCTGGATAATATCCGTAAAGCAAACGTTATTGCCGGTGAAGCCGGAGGTATCACACAGCACATCGGTGCTTACAATGTGAAACTGTCCAGCGGACGCCGTATCACCTTCCTGGATACTCCAGGTCACGAAGCGTTTACCGCCATGCGTGCCCGTGGTGCGAAGGTGACCGATATTGCTATCATCATTGTAGCAGCCGACGATGCCGTGATGCCGCAGACCATCGAAGCGATCAACCATGCTTCTGCTGCCGGTGTTCCTATCGTGTTTGCTATCAATAAGGTGGATAAGCCTCACGCTAATCCGGAGAAGATCAAAGAGGAACTGGCAAATATGAACTATCTGGTTGAAGACTGGGGGGGTAAGTATCAGAGCCAGGAAATCTCTGCCAAGAAAGGCATGGGTGTGGAAGAGCTGCTTGAAAAAGTATTGCTGGAAGCAGACCTGCTGGATCTGAAAGCTAATCCGAAGAAACGTGCCGTCGGTTCGATCATCGAATCGTCATTGGATAAAGGACGTGGTTATGTATCGACCGTGTTGGTTGAGAATGGTACGCTGAAGATGGGCGATATCGTATTGGCCGGAACACACCACGGACGTATCAAGGCTATGTTCAACGAACGTAACTTGCGTGTGGAACAGGCCGGTCCGTCAGAACCGGTATTGATCCTGGGTCTGAACGGTGCTCCTCAGGCCGGTGATACATTTAATGTATTGGAAACCGAGCAGGAAGCACGTGAAATCGCTACCCGTCGTGAACAGTTACAGCGTGAATTGGGTATCCGTACCCAGAAGATGCTGACACTGGATGATATAGGCCGTCGTATTGCGGTTGGTAACTTCCAGGAACTGAACGTGATCGTGAAGGGTGACGTGGACGGTTCCGTAGAAGCCCTGTCCGACTCGTTGATCCGTTTGTCTACCGAAGAGATCCAGGTGAATGTTATTCACAAGGCTGTTGGTCAGATCTCCGAATCGGATGTCGTATTGGCGGCTGCTTCGAATGCCATCATCATCGGTTTCCAGGTTCGCCCGTCTGTACAGGCTCGCCGTAATGCGGAAAAAGATGGTGTTGAAATCCGTCTGTACTCAATCATCTACGATGCGATCGAAGAAGTGAAGAGTGCAATGGAAGGTATGTTGTCGCCGGAAATCCGGGAGGAGATTACCGCTTACGTGGATGTTACCCAGGTATTCAAGATCACAAAGGTCGGTACGGTTGCCGGTTGTGTGGTTAAGGAAGGTAAGATCAAACGTACGAACAAGATCCGCCTGATCCGTGACGGTATCGTAATATATGCCGGAGAGCTCGGTTCACTGAAACGTTTCAAGGATGACGTGAAGGAAGTGGTAGCCGGTTTGGATTGCGGTTTGAACATCAATAACTTTAATGATATTCAGGTGGGCGACGTGATCGAGTCTTACGAAGAAACAGAAGTTAAGAAAACTCTATAACCATGAACTGGTTAGACATTACATTGCTATGTCTGGCGGGAATTGGATTTGCGAAAGGCCTGTTTGATGGAATGATCAAACAGGTTGTTTCGCTTATAGCCCTCCTTGTTGCCATTTTTTTCTGTGCCAAGGCGGCTGCCTGGTTGAGGGGATACATTGTCGCCCTGGGGTGGTTTCCGGCCGAGGGAGTAACGGTACTCAGTTATGTGGCCGGGTTTATCCTGATCCTGGGATTTGTCTTGCTGGCGGGGGAGCTCGTACACAGGGTGGTCGGGGTTACACCGCTCAGTGTATTAAACCATCTGGCCGGCGGTTTTCTGGGTCTGGGGCTGATGATCGTTTTTGTCAGTCTGTTGCTGAATATACTCGAAGGTATCGACCGTGGTTCGGTGCTGATTCCTCGGGAAGCCAAGGTAGAATCCCGGTTTTATCATTTAGTTAAAGAAATAGTTCCAACCATTTACCCCGGAAATCTGTTTTCATGGAAGGAGTAAATGGTTTGTTTTAAATATTAATATATAGATATGCAGGAGTCAAACGACATAATTAATGAGGTAACGAGCAGCGATTACAAGTACGGCTTCGTTACGGATATCGATACGGAGGTTATTCATAAAGGATTGGATGAAGAAACCGTCCGTATTATTTCTGCCAAGAAGAATGAGCCGGACTGGATGCTCCAGTTCCGCCTGAAGGCTTTCCGCCACTGGCAGACACTGGAGATGCCGACATGGCCTCACCTGAACATTCCTCCGATCGATTATCAGGATATAATCTATTACGCAGCTCCAAAGAAAAAAGAGGGCCCGAAAAGCCTCGATGAAGTAGATCCGGAATTGCTGAAGACATTCGACAAACTGGGTATCCCTTTGCATGAACGTGCACAACTGGCTGGTATGGCTGTAGACGCCGTGATGGATAGCGTGTCCGTAAAGACAACCTTTAAAGAGACGCTGGCCGAGAAAGGGATTATCTTCTGCTCATTCAGCGAAGCGGTGCAACACCATCCGGATCTGGTACAACAGTATCTGGGGAGTGTGGTAAGCTATCGCGACAATTTCTTTGCAGCATTGAACTCGGCTGTATTCTCGGACGGATCGTTCGTGTATATACCGAAAGGCGTGCGCTGCCCGATGGAGCTTTCCACCTATTTCCGTATCAATGCGGCAAATACCGGACAGTTCGAACGGACGCTGATCGTTGCCGACGATGAGGCGTATGTAAGTTACCTGGAAGGATGTACCGCCCCGATGCGCGACGAGAATCAGCTTCATGCCGCCATCGTGGAGATCGTGGCCAAAGAACGTGCCGAGGTGAAATACTCGACCGTGCAGAACTGGTATCCGGGCGATAAAGAAGGAAAAGGCGGTATTTACAACTTCGTGACCAAACGCGGATTGTGTAAGGGCGAAGGCAGTAAGATCTCCTGGACGCAGGTCGAAACCGGTTCGGCTATCACCTGGAAATATCCGAGCTGTATCCTGGCGGGAGATAATTCCGTAGGCGAGTTCTATTCCGTGGCTGTAACGAACAACTACCAGCAGGCCGATACCGGAACGAAGATGATCCATCTGGGAAAGAATACCCGTAGCACGATCGTATCGAAAGGTATTTCTGCCGGTCATAGCCAGAATAGCTATCGTGGATTGGTAAAGGTTTCTCCCCGTGCGGAAGGAGCCCGCAACCATAGCCAGTGCGACAGTTTGTTGCTGAGTTCCACTTGTGGCGCGCATACGTTCCCTTATGCCGATATCCAGAATGAGACGGCTGTGGTGGAACACGAAGCGACCACCAGTAAGATCAGTGAAGAACAACTATTCTACTGTCAGCAACGCGGTATCTCTGTAGAAGAGGCCGTCGGCCTGATTGTAAACGGGTATGCCCGTGAGGTAATGAACAAGCTCCCGATGGAGTTTGCCGTCGAAGCACAGAAGCTGCTGACCATCTCTTTGGAAGGTAGCGTAGGATAAAGCGGAATCGCGCGACGTCCGTGATAGCTATCGCGCGATCGGTATCGCGCATCACCCGCGATGAATATGGAACAAATATAGAGAAATAACAACAGATATGTTAGAGATAAAAAACTTACATGCCAATGTGAATGGCAAAGAGATATTGAAAGGCATCGACCTTTCTGTGAAAGCAGGTGAGATACATGCTATCATGGGGCCGAACGGTTCGGGAAAAAGTACCCTTAGCAGTGTATTGGTAGGTAATCCGGCTTTTGAAGTTACTCAGGGTGAAGTTACTTTCAACGGAAAGAACCTGTTGGAACTCGAACCGGAAGACCGCAGCCGCGAAGGTATCTTCCTCAGCTTCCAGTATCCGGTTGAAATACCGGGGGTAAGCATGGTGAACTTTATGCGTGCCGCCCTGAATGAACATCGCAAATATAATGGGCTCGAACCTGTTTCTGCCACCGATTTCCTGAAATTGATGCGTGAAAAGCGTGCCATCGTCGAGTTGGACAACAAACTGGCCAGCCGCAGCGTGAACGAAGGTTTCTCCGGTGGTGAAAAGAAGCGGAACGAAATATTCCAGATGGCCATGCTCGAACCGAAACTGGCTATCCTCGATGAAACGGACAGCGGCCTGGACATCGACGCACTCCGTATCGTGGCAAACGGTGTAAATCAACTGCGTACGCCGGAGAATGCAGCGATCGTGATCACCCACTACCAGCGTTTGCTCGATTATATCAAACCGGATGTGGTACACGTACTTTACAAAGGCCGTATCGTAAAGACCGCCGGCCCGGAACTGGCTCTTGAGCTGGAAGAAAAAGGGTACGACTGGATTAAGAAAGAGATGGGGGATGAGTGAGATGAGAGCCGAACAACAATATATCGATCTTTTTACCCGCTATGAAGACCTGGTGTGCCGGCATAGTGCAGCGGTGATGAATGCTCCGCGTGCAGAGGCGCTGGCCGATTTTGATCGCCTGGGCTTTCCTTCGGTGAAAAGTGAAGATTATAAATATACGGATGTAGCGCAGGCTTTTGCTCCCGATTACGGAGTGAATATAAACCGCCTGGCCATCCCGGTGAACCCGTACGACGTGTTCCGTTGTGATGTCCCGAACCTCAGCACTTCGCTCTATTTCGTGATTAACGACACTTTCTACGATAAGATGATGCCGAAAGCTCATCTGCCGGAAGGTGTATATGCAGGCGGGCTGAAAGCATTTGCCGAAAAGTATCCTGAAGTGGCCGCCCGTTATTACGGAAAAGCGGCTAAAAGCAGCCACGACGGTATCATCGCTTTGAATACCATGCTGGCGCAGGATGGTTTCGTGTTGTATGTGCCGGAAGGCGTTGCCGTGGAACGTCCCATCCAGTTGATCAATATATTCCGCAGTGACGTGGATGCAATGGCCAACCGCCGTATCCTTGTCATCATGGAGCCGCGCTCGGAAGCCCGCTTGCTGATCTGTGACCATAGTATAGATGATGTGAAGTTCCTGGCCACGCAAGTAGTAGAGATATTTGCCGGTGAAGGTTCCTATTTCGATTATTACGATCTGGAAGAGAGCAGCATATCTACCACCCGTTTCACATCTGTTCATGTGAAGCAGGAAGCATCCAGCAACGTTCTGGTGAACGGTATCACGCTGAATAACGGACTGACCCGCAACAACTATTATATCGAGCTGAACGGCGAGTATGCCGAAACCACCCTCTGCGGTATGTCGGTAGCCGACCGTGAACAACAGGTCGATACCTATAGCCATATCACACATGCGGTACCTAACTGTACCAGCACCGAACTGTTCAAGAATGTACTGAACGACCAGGCAGTGGGCGTTTTCAGCGGTCGTATCCTCGTGAAGGAAGATGCACAGAAAACGGCGGCTTATCAGACGAACCGTAACCTGTGTGCCACCCGTGAAGCCCGTATGTACAGCAAGCCCCAGTTGGAAATCTACGCCGATGATGTAAAATGTTCGCACGGTATGACTACCGGACAGTTGGATGAGAATGCCCTGTTCTACATGCAAAGCCGTGGTATTCCTCTGAGTGAGGCCCGGATGATGCTGAGCGTTGCTTTTACTTCCGATGTAATTGACTATGTCCGCCTGGATGCACTGAAAGACCGTTTGCATAAACTGGTGGAAAAGCGTTTTCGTGGCGAGTTGGCACGTTGTGCCGATTGTCGTATCTGTAAATAAGATATTATTCTGATCTATATAAAGGCCCGGATGGATGTTATGTCTGTCCGGGCTTTTTGTTTATCTTTGTCATTCACCAAATCATTATTATATTATGCAGTTGACTCATATTGCTATCTGGACAAATGAACTTGAACGTGCCCGTGAGTTCTATGTGAAGTATTTTAACGGTAAGAGTAACGAAAAGTATGTAAATCCGAAGAAAGGGTTTGCCTCTTATTTTGTGACTTTTGAGGGTGGTGCCGCCCTGGAAATTATGCAGCGGATGGATGTAACCGGGGAAAAGGAAGGGCTGTTTATCGGCCTTGCGCATTTTGCCTTTTCGGTCGGCTCGAAAGAGAATGTCGATAATATGATAGAATTATTCCGTAAAGAAGGATATACCATTCTCGGAGAACCGCGTACTACGGGCGACGGTTTCTATGAAGGTTCCATATCCGATCCCGACGGAAATATTGTAGAAATAATTGCCTGATATGGAAATACAAATCAAACAAACGACAGATTATCCTTACGATCTGCTTTTATTGGCCGATCCCAGCCGTGAATTTGTCGATAAGTACCTGAAAACATCGGATTGCTTCGTCGCTGTTTTTGAACAACAGCCTGTCGGAGTAGCCGTCGTACAAAAGCAGAGCGAGGATATGGCCGAGTTGATGAACCTGGCGGTAGATGAATCTTTTCAGCGTAGAGGGATTGCACGCCGCCTGCTTCGTTATATATCCGACGAGTGGGCTGTGGCAAACCACCTTTCTTCTCTGAAAGTATGTACCGGCACTTCCGCCCCGGGCCCCCTAATGCTTTACCAGCAGGAAGGGTTTGACCTGAAAGTACTGGATCGTGATTACTTCGTCCGGAACTATCCGGAACCGATTTGGGAGAACGGCGTACAATGCCGCCATCGGTTGATACTGGAAAAAGAATTAAATATTTAATTAAGAAATAAGAAAAGGAAGACCGGGTAATAATCCTTCAGGTTGGTATGAAGTTTTTTCAGCGCTTTTGAGATATGATACTCTACCCCTTTAGTGGTTATGCCCAGTGCCTCTGCAATTTCTTTATGAGATTTGTTTTCATAACGGCTCATAACAAAAACAACCCTGGTCTGTTCCGGTAAGCCGGCCAGGGTTTTGTTTACAATCTCTTGTGCTTCGGCCGTAAATAATTCATCCGGATTACATGCTTCAAGAGTCGATATGCGGGTGTTTAACTCCCATTCCGCATGATTTAATAATTGCTGGTTTACATCTTCTCTTACCTGAAGGTGTTGGAGATAGTTGAGGCATTTATTTTTTATGATCGTTAGAATATAGGCCGGTACATTTGAGTTTTCTTCCAGCGAATGGCGGTTTTCCCAATAATGCATTAATGCTTCGATCGTAAAATCTTCGGCAACGGCAATATCCCTGACATACGTATTAGCAAAGCGGATAAATCTGCCTTGATAGTCAGTGAATAATTGATTAAATGCTTTTAAATCTGTCGTTTTCTCCATTCCCAAGGTTTGTAATAGGTCGTAAATATAATGAAAATAGTGTTATAAATCCCCCTTTGTCTTTATAAACCTATATAGATAAAAAAGAACGATCCTCTATTGTTTTAGAAAATCGTTCTTTTTATTTGGCAAAACCTTTATTAATCAAAAGGCGTTTATTTTTCTCCCATCAGCTTGGCCCAGATGTTCCCGGGATATAGCTGGATAGCTTGTCTGAAATCTTCATGGGCTGCAGAAGAATTATTTTCTAGCAGATGCACCAGACCGGAATAATACAAGATATTACTTTGTTGTACATTCTGGTTGGCCTCTCCGAATTTGGCATACGAGTCCATCAGGTTTTTCTGCATGTGTTCCAGGCTCTTTCGCATATCGGCAAGTGTGGCATCGGCCTCTTCGTTCTTATTCAACTTTCTTAAAGATTTGACTTTATAGTAGTTCAAATCGGTCAACCTGTTTCTGAAACCGGTATTTGCCGATTTCTCAAAGCATTCTTTGGCCTTATCCGCTTGATTCATTGCTTCGTAAGCAACGCCCGACAGATAATATACTTTTGCTTCGTATCCGCCCCTTGGTGAAGGTGCTACTTCTAGATTGACGGGATATTGGTTCGCCAGTTCAAACTCACGGATCGCATCTTTGTAGCGTTTCCCTTTCAAAAGTTTCATGCCTTTCAGCATGTGAGAGTCAACGTAGATATCGTGTACTTGTCCGCCACCTTCCCAAAGATGGAAATGCCGGTTGTCGAGTATTTTTATTGCTTTGTCGTATTGGCCGGAAGCATTGTACAACGTCAGCAGACGCATAACGGCATCATCATGTTTCATCACGGTTTTAAGATAAGATTCCAGTCGTTTTAACCGCACATTGGCCGGTTGGTTAGCTTGTTCGTATATCTTATCCGATTCAGTCAGCAGGAGAGGATCATTGGGATTCGCTTTGATAGCCATGTCATAATACTTCATGGATTTATCCAGCTCATTCAGGCAACCGTAACCAAATCCGACATTACGACAAGCAATAGCGAACGACGGATCGAGTTCGGTAGAACGTATCCAATGGCTGAGGCCAGTCTCTTTTTGTCCGAGATAGTAAAGCAGATTCCCCAGATGATAATGGAGATATGAATTATCCGGACTTTCTTTCAATAATGTTTCGAACAGGTTGATCTCTTCTATACGGAAGGGATAATTATTCAGCGGGGATAATGATCCGGCTTTATCCAGACAAGCAACGGCCTCAGTCTGATTATTTTGTTTCAACAGATTGTATGCTTTATAGTAATAGAGCAATGGGTAGGAAGCATACGGTTCACCTAATGCTATTGCTCCATTCAGCAAGGTTAAAGCATCTTCGGTAGCTCCTATTGTCATGTAGTTGGACACAACTTCCAATAATTCCTGTACAGCGATAATACCTTTACTATTATGATTTGTTCCGGTGTTCAGGAAAGACGCGCCTTGCGAAGTTGCCAGGCTGGCTTCGGCTGCACTCCAGTAGTCCAGCGGATCGATTCCCTGGATATAACGGATTGTTTCCTGTGCCTCCTCTTTTTTGCCCTGCATCCGGAGAATATAAGCTTTCAGTGTAAGCGCCTGGAGATCACGGCCACCCACATAAAGAGACTGGGTGATCATGTCCATTGCCTGCTTATAATCCTTGTCTTTTACCGCCAATACCGCTAACTCGTAGAAAGACCGGTGCTTGAAATCAGGAGTCCAGGTAGCAGCCCAATAAGCATCTATCGCCTTGGCTGTATTTCCCGTCATTTGATAGAGGTATCCCAGATAGTATAAAGCTTCTGTATTTTTCACAGTGGTATAGTCATGCGACAGGCGAGCTTGTGCACGGTTTAGATGCAACGCGGCTTTTTCCCATTTTCCCTGACGGATATAATGTTTTCCCACTTCGATATTTACACGTGCATCCATTGAATCGCGTGACAATGCTTCATTATAGAAGTCCATGTAATCCAGACGTGCGTTATTGAACTGATCGACACGCAGACCGGCAAGGTAAAGTTCCTCGTTCGTTTTATATTCTTTGACCGGCTGGGTCCCATCGATGACTTTCGGCAATGGTTTCTCATCCAATACGACCGGACGGTAATCGACCAACAGGTTTCCTTCTGCATCGTAAAGTGCTGTATAGAGAGCCGAAGCATCCGACAGATCCGGAACGGATACCTGGTCGAGGAAATACTTGTCCGGATCGATATCGATCCGCTTGTCCATTAATAACCGGTCTTTATATTTTACGATGACACGGGCATTTTCGTATAAGGTAGTTGCACAATAACCTACACGATAGTTATTACCTTCGGTCGATTCAAAGTTTACCGCAGCATCATCTGTGGCATTCTTAACGCCTTTGATTCCTTTTACGGGATACCATATCTGGCTGAATTCACGGATTTCGCCCGGATTTATCCAGCTATAATCGGGTTGATTGTCGGAATAGCCGCCCACCATCAACTCCAGGTAATGCCCGTCGTTGTCGGATAATATTTTATTCCACATTTCGCCGTTTGCGTTATTACCCCATAAGAAGAATTTCTTACCGGGCACAACGTGACGGTTGGCAACGTGCACGGTACCGGCATCTTTTCCATAATCATAACCGGCAAGAAAAGACATTTCGCTTCCCCAGGCAAAAATCGAACGGGAGCTTCCCGTGAAGTTTTTCCACCAGGACAGGTCTTCTGTTTTTCCGTCACCAACAGTTGTTTCTCCTTCCGGCCAGTTGGTGAAGTATACTTTATGATGGTCAGCTCCGAATTGTACATCGGGTGGGAATATAACCTGATACTGGTCGTTGCAATGTACGGATACGTTTGCCCAGTATAACATCGACTGGATCATCGGTGTCGGATTGATCACTTTGATCTTGGCTTCCACCCATGAACGGTTGGGGTATACCGATACGCCTACCGACCATTTCAACCGGTGACGTAACTCTGTTTCTCCTACCCAGATCGTCTTACTTCCATCTTCGTTTTCTTTCATTGTCCAGTTGATAGGCATATAGCTGCTGGCCCGGTGATGGTCGGGTATATTCCATTCCACACCGCCTGACAGCCAGGCTCCCAGCATACCGATCAAGGCGGGTTTTACTCCGGTTTGTGTGTAAAAGAAAGGATAGTTGTTTGTTTTATCGGCTGCCGCAAAGATGCGTCCCCCGATTTCGGGAAGGATGGAGATGTCGACATATTGATTGTCCAGTCGGAGCACGTTATATTCCTGTTCCGTCTTTTTCTCTGTCAATACATCGTACAATGGATAGGGATAGATATATCCTTCGGCTCCCTGATAAACACGGCCGGTAAAAAAGATCGGATCAATTTCCGGACTACCGATCTGGTAGGTTGGGATCTTTTCTGTTATGGATTTCATGTTAACCTCCTGGCCTAAAAGAGGACTTGCACATAACAACAATAGTGGTATAAACTTTAAATTCATGGTATCACAACTATATTAAATTATTAAACATGCAAAAAGATATAAAAAGAGAGAGAAGAAACTGCCCGAGATCACTCCCGGGACAGTCTCAAATAAGGCTTAAGCCTTAGAAAAACACCTTCGACTAATACCTTATTTTTTCTAGTTCACTTCAACGGGTCAGGTTTGAATTCTGCTGTTTATCCGTTGATGGATAAGGTAAATAAATTGATTTTTCACCTTGCCATGTTGTAGCAGAAGGGATCAATACGGTTTCTGCGATAGAAACGCCAGGAGCTACTTCTATCGAGGTATTGGTTTTACGTTCGTTGAAGGTTTGTTCCAATAACTCCATACGCAGCTGGTCGTCTCGGCGAGTCACCATACCGACCCAATAGCCGGCAACTTCCCATCCATGTTCTTTAAATGCTGCATCAGCAAAAGCAGAACCGCTCAATCCGGATACAGGATCCAAGCCGGCACGTTCACGCACTTTATTCAAGCATTCATAAGCCATTGCATTAGGAGTACCATCTGCACGAGCCTGTGCTTCAGCATACCATAGCAACACTTCTGAATAACGGATCAAACGGTGACGATGGTCATTGGTCATCCAACCTGTATTGGCAGGTTTCGTGTAATCATAATCTCCTCCGTCTTCACCGATCGTAAAGATACAGAACATCGGGTGTTGTTCAGGTATATCTTTATCCCACCAATCCAGTAATTCATTTCCTGCTGTATTTTTTTTCAAGATTTTAGGATTATAGGTCGCATCTTTACGAGGACCTGCCGGGAATTCTTTCCAGAATTTAATTTCACCCCAACCATCACCCCAACCACCGAGTGATTCGAACAGGTTACTATCTGTCATCTGAGAGTCTTCAACCCATGTAAATGCACGGGAGTAGTTGATACCTACAACCGTTTCGTTTGTATAATTATGACTCGGAGCGTATACATATTTATATTCCGGTTCCAGAATATATTCATACGTACCTGCGTTTACACCATCGATAACAGCCTTAGCCTGTTCTGCAGCGGAAGCATAATATTGCGTTTGTTTCAGAGGCCAACCTGCCATTGCCATATAAACAGCTGCCAAAGTGGCTTGAGAAGCTTGCTTTGTAATGTACACATTGGCACCTTCATATTTACGTGGTGCAGCAGAGTAATCAGTAGGAAGAGTTGCAATACAATCCTGCAAATCTTTTACGATTTGAGTATACACCTCTTCAACTGATGCCAGCGGGCGTTCATAATTTACTTCGTTATCCAATACCAAAGGTATAGGTCCCCAACGACGTACTAACCAGAAGTAATTGACTGCACGCCAGTATTTTGCCTGACCGATTGCAATGTTGACTTCTTCCTTTGTTGTTGGAGTTTTTTCTGCATTTAAAATAATGTAGTTTGCAGCCTTGATAGCTGTATAAGAGGTTTGCCAGGCGGCTTCTATTCCTTTATTCGCATCGGTCGGATGGAATGCATCAACCTCTGCATAGGCTTGTTTATTACTGCCTGGATTAGTCGTTAAATCGTCACCTTGCCAACTGGGAATAGTAGGATTGGTATTCGTTTGGATCATACATATCTTATTATATAAGGCATAAGTAGCCATGTCCAATTCTTCCTGAGTGGAGAAGAACGTTGAGGGAGTTAATTGTCCCTTCGGATCTTCATCCAGGAAATCACTACAAGAGGTTGACAGTAAAGCCAGACCTAAAGCATATACTATATATTTAGTTTTCATAATACTGTATCTTTATTTAATGGTTAGAAATTCAAGCGAACACCAAATGTATAAGAACGAGTCAACGGATAAGCTCCTAAATCAATACCGTCATTTACATCGACGCTACCATTATTGGGATCTACAAAAGAGATACCTGCCGGATCCATTCCTTTATAGCTGGTAATTGTAAACAAGTTCTGGCAACTGAATGTAAAGCGAAGATCGGCGAATTTTGCAACCTTTTTCGGTAAGTTATAAGATAAACTTAAGTTGTCCAAACGGAAATAGTTTGCAGATTCCAGGAACTTTGTAGAAGCGGAGGCTGACTGATAATCGTTGCCTGTAACAGAAACTGAGGGATAACGGGCTGAAACTCCCTTCACATCATAGTTGTTATTCAAGTATTCACGTAATGTGATGAATGCGAAATCTCCTGTCATAGCAGTTCCTGTAAAACGAACCAAATTCAGACGATCGGCTCCAAACGAACCAGTAAAAAACATATTTAAGTCCCAGTTTTTCCAACGCAAACTGTTGTTCCAACCCAATGTGAAGTCAGGATTTGCTTTTCCTATAAATGTTCTGTCTTTACTGTCAATTATTCCATCTTTATTTTGGTCTACAAATGCATCCCTTGCTGCTACAAACTCTCCTTTATCATTATAAATTTCTTCCAAACCTATCCACTCATATCCGTAGAAAGCACCGATAGGTTGTCCTACTTCCACGCGAGTCACACCATCTGTCGGGATCATACCTGCTGCCGGAGAAATTCCGGAAACGAAGTCTAATCCACCTAAGTCCTTTACTTCATTCTTTAGATAAGTGCCGTTGAATGTTGAACTCCAGCTAAAATCAGGAGTGTCGAAGATTGTTGCATTGATAGAAAAGTCAATGCCTCGGTTGCTTACTTCAGCCGCATTTACCCAATAAGAACCACCGCCATCATAATTCGGAATAGAGCGTTGCAACAAACCGTCTTTTGTTTTCTTATCAAAATAATCAAATGAGATATTCAGACGGTGATTCAACACGGAAAAGTCTACGCCTAAGTCCAATTGATGTGTTGTTTCCCATGACAAATTCGGAGTAGCCACTGTTGTTCCTACCCAATAACCAGTGTATTGAGAAGCACCTCCGAAAGCATACATCGCTTTAGACATCAATCCTAACGTCGCATATGGATTAATAGCCTGGCTACCGATCAAACCGTAACTGGCACGAATTTTCAAATCCTGGAATATGTTCTGATTTTCCATAAAATCTTCATTACTTAAAGACCAGGCAGCTGCGATAGATGGGAACCACCCCCACTTATCATCAAAGAATTTGGAAGAGCCATCGGCACGGATTGTCCCTGTCAACATATAACGGTCTTTATAGTTATACATCACGCGGCCTACACCTGACATCAATGCCCATTTAGAATAACTGTTGTCTGAAGTACGGCTGGAAGCCATATTAACATTCCACCAACCAACACTTTCGGTCAATAAACCGGAACCGTTTAGTGTCATATAACGATATTCAGACTGAGTCGCTTCGTAAACAGCTGTTGCAGTAAGAGCATGGTCACCCCATTTGTTTTGATAAGTCAAATTGTTGGTCGTTTGTAACGTCATCCGGTAAGCATCACTATTTCCCATACCGTTATTGCTGTTAGTAACCTTTTTGGTAGAGAATGAATATCCTTTCTGATCATTATAATCTACACCATTACTAGTTGTAAATGTTAATCCAGGGAGAATATCAAATTTTAAATCGATGCGGGCATTGACAATATCGTTAAGAGTTTCTCCAACTTGTTCTCTCAATATTCCCACCGGATTATTTTGGGTCAAAGCACTGTATGGATCTCGGGTATATGTACCATTTTCATTTAAAATACCGAGTACTGGAGAATAGTTCATTGCTACATTAATGATATTACCTTTTCCTGCATTGAAGTCTCCACTTTTTCTCACATTATGAGATGCATTCACATCAGCGGTAACATGCAACCAATCCAGAACTTGAGAGGTGATATTGGCACGAGCTTGATAACGTTTGTTTGAATTCTCAATAACGACGCCTTCTTGTCCTACATAGTTACCGGAAACTAAATATTGAATTTTATCGCTACCTCCGGAGAATGTCAGTTTGTAATCTTGCGTAATACCTGTCTTATAAATCTCATCCTGCCAATCTGTACCTGCCGTTCCATTTTGAAAAGCAGACAATTGATCGGAAGAGAATGTATTGGCTCTATAAGTATTATATAATGTAGCAAATTCATATGGATTCAGCGTGTCATAACGTTTAGCGACTGTGCCGACACCGATTTGTGCATCGAACATCACCTGTCGTGTGTTGGCTTTACCTGTTTTTGTCGTAATCAAAACAACCCCGTTGGCTCCACGCGAACCGTAGATAGCCGTAGAAGATGCATCTTTTAAAATCTGCATAGACTGAATGTCCTCCGGGTTCAATCCTGTCAGGCCACTTTCACGAACAATGCCATCGATTACATACAACGGATCATTGCTACGGTTGATAGAACCGGAACCGCGGACACGGATCTTAACCGTACCGCCCGGTACACCACTGTTCTGCACCTGAACACCTGATACTCGTCCTTGCAATGCATCAGAGACCTGTTTGATCGGTTGGTCTTTAAATGATTTGCTATCCAAAACGGATACAGATCCGGCCAAGTCTGCTTTACGAACTGTACCGTAGCCAACGACTACAACCTCGTCGAGAGCTTGATTGTCTTCTTCTAATACAATGTTGAACAATGTCCGGTTGTTTATTTCGATTTCTTGTGGCAGATAACCGATGTACGACACTTGCAGAATAGCATTTGCCGGAACATTTTCCAACGTGAATTTTCCATCTAAATCAGTAATTGTTCCGTTTGTGGTTCCTTTGACAAGGATATTTGCTCCGGTTACCGGTCCCATGTTATCCCTTATGGTACCTGAAATTGTACGAGTGTCTTTCTGATTTGTTTCAGTGTTTACAGGCGTTTCTTTCTTTGAAATGATTATCTGACGGTCAGATATAGAATAATTATTTTCCGTGCCGGAAAATAATTGGTCGAGTATTGTATCTATCTTTTTGTTTTCAACATTGATAGATACTTTGCGGTTCAAGTCGATCGATTTGTCGAGATAAAAGAAAATAAACTCACTGCTATTTTCTATTTCATTAATAACTTCTTTAACTGTCTTATTATTGTAGTTGATAGAGAATGATGCTTCCTGAGAATATGTTTCTGAGGCAAAGCATGATCCAACGGTTAAAAACGCGAAAAGTAAAAAAATCTTCATGGCGCGTATTAGTCTTTTTTGTTTGGTTTTCCCTTGACTAAACCTGGTTTTCTTATTCATATTCTGTAACGATTTAAGTTTATAATACGGTTTAATACTAGTGATTTGATAATGGGTAAGTCCTAGACTTTTACCCGGTTTAATTTAAGGTCCCATATTAATCTGAATTTTAAGGTTTAACAATGATGTTTATAGATTCATTTGTTTGCTCTATTTCAATCGGAGCAGCATTCCGGAGTGCATTGAATACCTTGTCCAAATCATCTTTCAGATCCAGCTTACCGCTACAAGTTAGTTCACTAACTTTATCGTCCCAGTGGATTTTAACCCCATAGTACTTACAAAGTTTTTCGAGTACAATATTCATCTTTTGATGCCTGAACTGGTAATAGCCATCTTTCCAGGCAACATAATCCTGGGTATTAACAGTTGAAGTATAAATCTTGTCATTAGAATTGTTGTACGTGAACAACTGGTTCGGACTGATAGTGTTTTTCTTGCGGCCTTTTACCTGTATTTCCACTTTCCCTTCTACCAGTACGACATTACTGTTGGATTCGTTTTCATAGGCAGAGACATTGAACTGCGTCCCGAGGTCTCTGATTTCCATCTTTTTTGTCTTTACGATAAACGGTCGTTTTTCGTCATGAACCACATCCAGATAAATTTCACCTTCAACGAAGATCTCCCGGCTATGATCTGAGAATTTATTCGGATAAATAACTTTCGAACCGGAATTTACCCATAATTTACTACCATCTGCGAAAGTGACAAAGGAACGTTTACCGATGGGGACAATCAATTGATTGAAAGATTGAACTTCTTTCTCTTTTTGTTTTTCTTTTTCTTTCCCAACCTCTATATCTTGTGAGTTAACGCTAATACTTCCTTCTTCATTATATTCGAGTTGAGTCTCTTTTCCTTCAATCGAGAGCTTTTTATTTTCCGAAAGGATTAATTGAACATTTTCCGAAGGATCATCCGTTGAGGGTATCGATTCGATAATCGCTTCATAATTAATTTCGGATTTATTGGAATATATGCTATACCATCCATAGGCCAGTAAAGCCAGTAATGAAGCGGCTGCCACTGCTGTTATTTTCAGGAAACTGCTCCGGCGTTTCTTTAAGTCATACTGATTATTCGCTGTCTGAATACGTTTCCAGAGCTCTTTTTGCTCTCCTTCCGGTAAAAAAGGAGTTTCTGTAGATGTTCTTATATTTTTCAGGAAAGAGTGTGCAATCTGCATCTCCTGTCTAAAGGATTCGTTTTCGTCCTGAAGTTGTTGCCAGAATTGATGGTCCTGAGCAGTCGGATGCAATACCGATTTCAGGAAATAATCATCATTCAACAACTGATGGGCTTTATATTTTGTATAATCCTTATTCATTTCAGGGGTGCTTTTACAATAAGGATACAGTAGTTCTTTTTTTATACTCACTAAAAAAAAGAAATTTTTAGAAACTGTTTTGAATTTATTATTTGGCTGCATTATAGAAAAAACTGAGCTATCCCGGCCCTCGAAGAGGGCCAACTAACTTAACCGCAGGTTACGCTTCGCTTCACCAGCGGTTAACATAGTAGGCCCTCTTCGAGGCCCTCAAGGATGCAATAACAGTCACAGCTGTATAGCTCACATCTGGCAATATGTAAAAGACTCATATCTGGCAAAAGGTGAGTCATTTAGCGATATTGTAGACTCGAAGGGATCAATTGTGAATTATCTACAATATCTGCAACTAATGATGTATAAATTTGTATATCAATATATTAAATCATGGTTGTAGATAATATTGTATCTACAATATCAAGTATGTATCTACCACTATTTTAGACTTTGCAATCACCTAATATAATCTTCTTTCATTTGTCAGTTATCACAATTACTTCCCTATCCGTTATCCGGTGCCCGGCATGATTCATTTAGTTTTCTGCCGTCTAAACTAAAGTTTTCTCAGTACAAAACTTTAGTTTCTATCGGATAAAACTTTAGTTTCCTCCGGTAGAAACTTTTTCCCCATCCCTGCCTACCCATCTGCTAAAAAGCAACAATAGTATATTGAGTGGTAGATGTCGGGCAATAATTGTAGATACAATACCATCTACAACATATATCAAACACCCTTATTTATAAAGCATATAGGATATAGTGGTAGATATTGTAGATAATATTATAAAATAAGAAAACCAAGGATTATGAAACTGTTTTGAATTTATTGTTTAGTTCCATTATAGGAAGAACTGAAACATTTAAATCTGGCAGGAAGTGAAACAAAATCAGCCGGGGTATTATGTATTAATACAACCCGGCTGATTCAATATATTATGCAATCATTAATTACAATTCGTCAATCTCTTTCACCGACAGACAGGTACATTGGGCAATCGTTTCGATATTGACTCCCTGCTTTTTTAATTTAGTAGCAATCAGTCTTTGCTCTTCAGTCTTACCTTTCTCCATTCCTTTTTTCAAACCTTTCTCCTCAGCTTCTTCAACCGCATATTCCATCGTAGCATGCCAGTCACGGTAAATCTTCAGGTTCTCCTCATAGATGGCACGCTCGTGGTCGGTCATCGCATTGAGGTTTGCCACGTCGAGCAAACGTCTGAAAGCATCCTCTTTCTCCTTGAACGGAGACATATCAAATAAATTCATATTCTTCAAGATATAAACCGTGTTTTCGAGAGGTGTCGTGCATTCCTCTTTTGTCAGATTGAACAGGTCGAACGACAGATAGATCTGTTTCAGTTTGACCTCACCAAAAGTTTTACCCGTTGCCTCGTCGGCCAGGACTACGTCCGTACGCCAACTACGAAATTCAGGCAGGCTGAAGTTCAACAGGTAGATACCGTAGACGGGAAGAAGGCTGTATTGCCAGTCCCGTCCGCTCTTTCCCTGACGGGAAATCATTCGGCAAAGGTAATATAATCCGCGGTTAAAGAAATAACGTTGCGGGCAATTCTGCATTTCCAAGACAAATTTTGTCCCGTCCACATCTTCGCAAAGGAGATCGAAGATCACCGTGCGTTGTTCTACTACTTCCGGTTGGATTTCTTTATCGAGATAGGTCAGGCCTTTCACCTGGCGTTCACCCTGAAGGGCGGCATTGATAAAATCAATGGCTACTTGCTTTACCCCGAAGACAGCCTTGAAGCCGGCATCGAGCATGACATTCACGTATCTTTCCATATGTTAATGGTTTAAATGGTCTATTACCCAATAGCGGGTAACGCGACAAATGTAAGTATTATTTTATTATTCCGGTTATCGAAAAGCGTATTTTTGATTCAAAGTTGTCAATAACTGAACATTATGAAGGCGAAATGAAGCCCCTATGAAGGCACTATGAACCCGAAAATGCTCCTGGTTTTATCTTGTATCCGTCTGAATATCAGCTGGGTATTGAATTTGAATGAACGCTGAACCCGCAACGCTCAAAAAAACTTTTTTCTTTTTACTTGTTTTATCCGATAAGACTCCCTACTTTTGCCCTCGTACCCCGGTATAGAGTTATCGGTCAGTACATTTTATTGATTACAAGAGCGTTTAAAGATATTATCCTTCAAATGAAATCTCGACAATTTCAAACCAAGTGGATAATAGCAACTAAAACGCTCACGTACCTTTCCTTGTTATATCTGTTCATAGGCATTGCTGTGTGCAAATGTTTGTATGGATGTACAAGATAAAAGGGCGTGGGTCGTTGTTGTTCGTATCACTTGGTTGGGCAGTCGAGAGCCTCATTTGAAGATACACATATCAACAGCTTCCTGCGCCTCTTTTATTTTTAATCATCCAGTTAGGGGAAGTCCTGGATAAACAAACACTGTATTGATATGAACAGGGTAAATTTACTCTCAACCGACCAGTCATCGTCGGAAGTAAAGATGACAATCACCGGACTCTCGACTCCGTCCGGCAGTACACGAACCAAGGCTGCGAAAGGCCTATTCTCTCACTTTATGTTTTTAGCAAGCTTGTTGTTGATTACGTTGCTAACGTCGGGGAAGGTGTTGGCTACGAATAAAAATGTTACTTTTACCGAAGAGTCTGGCGCAGGCAAGTTGAAAATGACTTCAGGTGGAACAATAACTGCAGAAGCAGGACCTGACAGAACAATCGTCATCGCCCTTACTGAAGGAAGCGACGAGACTCACAAACTACCGGCAGCAGACGGCATTACCATTACTATGAAGGGGGATTTGGATGCAGATGTTAGTGTAACAAATTTCACTTATGAGAATGGAACTATTACACTAGGTAGCGATCTTGCGCTTACAGGTGATGTCACAGTTAAAGCTGAAGCCGTAGCAAAGAGCACGGATGCTAGTTTAAAAAGTTTAACTTACAGTATAGGTGACGGCGATCCTCAACCCATTGAAATTACCTCAGGTTATACGTACGAGGTTCCTTTGAACCAGTTTGTAGCTGCAGGAACAAATATTACTTTAATCCCAACGGTCACAGCTACAGATTTAGCAAAGGTATCAAATAACAATGGTGTTTCTTCTGCAAGTAACAGTCTTTCCGATGTCGCAACATTCACTGTAACACCGGAAAGTGGTGAACCTCAGAACTACACTATCACATTTGTTTCTAAAGACAAGCTGACTAAAGTCAACGATATCACGGTTGAACAGCTGTCAGCCCGTTATACTGAAGCTTCTGCTGTTGTTACTGCTCTTCAGAGTTCAAATGCGAATGCTACTGTTACATCAGCAAAAACAACTGTTACTGAGCTACCCATCACCTGGTCTTATGACGTAGCTGACAATGGAAGTAAGCCGTATAACGCTGCCGGTGGCAAGACGAATAATTTCAAATGGGAACTGGCTTTAGGTGAATTAGTTAATCCAGAATCGGCTGTAGAGATAACCGGAACAGCCGTAGTCAAAAACGAGGCTGCAAAAGCAAGTACTGATTTATCTACATTTACTTATACGGTACCTGGCGGTTCTGAGACAGCTGTTGATGAGCATGACTTAAATAAAACAGAATACAATATAGAACTTTCCTACGAAACTGCTTTGGACGCAGAGATCACTGTTAATGTAGCAAGTACCGACTATGCAACAGCTAAAGTTGGTCAGGAAGATCCGGCTACAGAATTCAAAGTTACTCTTGATGAAGGAACAGGCTCATTAGAACTGATCATCACTGCTGAAGATGGAATACAAACCCGCAATGTCACTATCAACTTCACCGTTGGAGCAAAACCTGCAAGCGAGGATGCTTCTATCTCCGCACTGTCTTATCAGATTGAGGGAAGTGATGCTGTAGATATTAACGCTCCTAAAGAAGCAGAAGCCGGAACCAACGACGTAACCGTTCCTTTCAACACAACATCAGTAAAAGTATCTGTTACCCCGGCCGATAAGACTGCAACAGTGGCTCCGACCGTAGAACAGGCTCCAAGCTCTGTCAATGATCTACCTACAGAAGAAGTAGTAACTCCGACAACATTTGAAGTTCCAATCACAGAAGCAACAACAGAATTTAAGTTTACCATCACTGCTGAAGACGGTATTGCTAAAAAGAACTTTATCATCAAGTTTACCGTTGATGCAGAAAAGATAACAGAAGTAGTAGTTCCCGCCACATACAAACTGCCGGAAGTAGCAGCTGATATAGAAGCAGTCAAACTTCTGCTGGCTGAGATGGAAGGTGTTACTATTAAGACAAACGGTAATACGGATCTGAAACCGGAATGGTCGTATGATACAGCAGATAATGATAATGAGAGTCATACAAAAGGTGCTTTCAATGCTGCCGGAGGTGCAACGAATGTCTTTACCTGGACTATTCAATCAGCTTTGGACGTAATTGACGGCGGAGTAAAAAAGACCGGAAAAACAACTGTAACTAACCTGAGTGTTATAACAGGTGAAACAAAAAAGGTTGATATTTCTGCACAAAACCCAGTCGACAAGATCGGTGACGGTGGAACGACTCCTACAACAATAGAAACTGTAATAGTTGCTGCCGGTACAAGTGCCGAACAACTGACCATTGACAACGCAACCGTTAGTTCTGCATTGACATTGAATGAGTCAATCGGTGAGATTGTATTGAATGAGGCAAAGATTACCGAGGTTGTTTTAGCTGCAAGTAAAGAAACCAAGATCACTTTGCAATCAGGCAATCAGATCGAAAAGATCACCAATGCCGGAACGCTGACATTGCAGAATGCAGAAGCTGCCCCTGCCGTAGCCACTCAGTCAATGGCTATCGGAACACGTGCGGCCCTTGCAAACAATGGTGCTGTTGGTACAGTAGAAAACAACGGAGTATTTACTGACAAGACAGCTACAATCGTTATTGTTGATGGTGATGCCGATCTGTCTATCACTTCCCAACCAACAAGTAAGTCAACAACCGGAAGCGAAGTTACTCTGTCTGTTGGTACTACATCGGTAAAAGGTGATCTTTCTTATCAATGGCAGATGTATTCTGCTAATAGTTGGAGTAATATAAGTAGCAATGGTACTGAGAAAGACCTGAAGATCACCAAGTCTGCGAACGGAACGACACAATATCGTTGCGAGGTGAAGAGTACAAATAAAGGAGAACCTGCAAAGACCACCACTCTTTACACTCAGGCTGCCTCTGTTCAGTTTTACACAAGTACTCCGGATGAGCCGTCAAATCCGTCGACACCTACTTACACCGTATCACTTGATAAGGTAACAGGTGCTACTTTCAGCAAAGGCGAAAAGACAACCGTTGACGCAGGCGATAGCTTCTCTTTCAAAATCACGTTGGATAAAGATTATGACCAGTCGAAACCGGTTGTAACCGTAGACGGCAAAGCCATCACAGCAGATGCCGACGGCAGTTATACAATCAAGAATATTCAGACAGATATTAAGATCGTGGTATCAGGTATCGTTAAGAATACGGCTACCGGCATTGAAGATACTGTTGAAGATGCTGCCCGTGCATGGACTGTAGGTTCTACCTTATATATACATGTACCGGAAACTTCCGACGTATATGTAGTTAGTGGTACCGGAGCTTTGCTGCAACAGCTTCGTGGCGTATCGGGCGACTACAATATGCAGTTGCGTGCCGGTTTCTATATCGTACGTATCGGTGAAGTATCACAAAAGGTGATTATTCGCTAAGCGGTATTAATAGGAGTGTATGCAAAAGGGGGACGATGATATTATCGTCCCCCTTTTTATGCTCGTTGTGTCGGTGTTCTTTTACTGCTGATTGAACCATTCGCGAATGGCATCGATCAGTATCTGGTTTTCGGCTGTCGTCTGGGTAGACAGGCGGATGTATGTTTCATCCAGTCCACGGAAGTTGGACGCGTCGCGAACCAGGATGCCGTAGTTGTCCCACAAGTATTTTTTCAGTTCGGCAGCTGTCCCTTTTTTCAGACGAACAAGGAAGAATGTTGTGGAAGAAGGGATCACTTCCAGATTATCGAATTTGTTCAACTGGTAGATCAGTTCGGCTGTTTCGCGTTGCCATTTGCGGATGGGCAAAGTGAACTGTGCCGGATGGATCAGGATATATTTGCTCGCTTCCAGTGCTATCGCATTGATAGACCAGGGAATGATATATTTATTTACCTCGTTTACAATTTCCGGAGAAGCGACAAGATAGCCGATACGCAATCCCGGAATGTTGTACGCTTTGGAAATAGACTGGATAAGGATCAGGTTCGGATGGTTCTTTACGTCCGAAGGTTTCAGCATATCTTCGGTAGTAAAGGCAACATATGCCTGGTCGATGATGAATTTCGTATTGCGGTTGGCTGTGAGCAGTCCGAGTATCTCCGTGCGGTGAAGCAGTTTGCCATCCGGGTTGTTCGGGTTGCATATCCAGCAGAAATCCTGTCCTTCCAAAGAAAGCTCCGAGAGATCGTCGGAAGTGGAGAAGAAGCTTATCTCGTGTTCATGCAGGCGGCAAGCGTCTTCATATTCGGAGAAGGACGGAACAGCGATCATCGATTTGCCCCCTCTCCATGCCTGGGCGATCAGATAGAAAGCGGTAATTGAACCGTTGGTTACTACTACATTCTCTTCTTTTATTTCGTATCGACGGGCGAGTAACCGTTTGAGTGAAGCGGCATCCGGTTCCGGATAACGTGTCAGTTTATTGAATTGCTCGTTGAGATGTACCTGGAGCTTTTCAAGGTTGGCGCCGTGCCATACATTGGAGCTGAAGTTTATCTTTACTTCGTTCTGTGAGTTGTAAAAGTCGTCACCGTGTCCGAATAGCATACTTTATTTGTTTTTAGTAATTAATGTTGTTATATAAGGTACTGCAAAAATACTAATCTTTTTGGCTTTTTCTATCAATTGACTTATAGATTGCGTCCTGTATGCGTGTTCGTATATCCAATGCACTCAGCTTGCTGTTGGCGCGCGACGGGTTGACCCGGTTGCAGAGAAATATATAAAGTAGCTGGTTGGTGGGATCCACCCAGAAGCAAGTCCCTGTAAATCCGGTATGTCCGTAGACGGATGGCGGTGTCAGGCTGCTACAGGGCGAACCTTTATGCGAACCGACGGCCGGTTTGTCGAACCCCAGCCCGCGGCGGCTTGTCGGACTTTTACTTTGCGTAAAGAGACGGCAGGTTTCGGGCGACAGGTATTGCTCGTTGCCGTACTTCCCCTGGTTAAGGAACAGTTGCAGAACCTTTGCCAGGTCGTTGGCGTTGGAGAACAGTCCGGCATTACCGGATACGCCACCCTGGAAAGCGGCAGCTTCGTCATGCACATATCCCCGGATCAGCTGGCGACGCACGAACTGGTCGTTTTCTGTGGGGACGATCTGTAACGTATCCATCACTTTCAATGGGTTATAGGTGGTGTGACGGGCGCCCAGGCGGCTGTAAAAGTCGTTGTGAAGCAGTTGATCCATCGGTTGCTTCATCTGGTTTTCCACCATCATCTTCAGCATGATGAAGTTGACGCAGCTGTACACATATTTGCCGCGCGTACCGAGACGGGAGTCTTTTATCTCCTGCATGATACTGTCTTTGAAAGAGTCGTGGAGATAGAAGCCACGTGCCACTTCGGTCGTGAAACCTGGTTTCTTCTTATCGGAAACCAGGTCGGGCAGGTATTTGAAATCGTTGCGGACAAAGGTCTTTGCGTCGAAGCGCACCGGGTGGGTGGCATTCTTTTCGCGGCTGTAGAGACTACCTTTATAGCTGTCTTTGTCGATGGCATTCAGGTAAAAGTTGATGGTGGAGACTACGCCCGACTGGTGGTAGAGCATTTCCTTTATATTCAGATCCTTTTTATTGGAGTCTTTCAGCTCCGGGATATATTCCGATATCTTATTGTTGAGCGTGAATTTCTTTTCATCATACGCCTTCATGACTGCCAGTAAAGTGCCGGCTGCTTTGGAAGCGGAAGCCAGATCGTAGACCGAATTTTCCCGTACAGGCTGGCGCTCGCTGTAATCGAAATAGCCGAACGATTTGTCATAGATCACCATGCCGTCTTTTGCCACAAGCACCTGGCAGCCGGGATAGGCTTTTCCTTCCAGTCCCTCTTCTACAATGGAGTCGATCACATCGAGGCGTATCGGGTTGGCACCGGCTTCTTCGGGTTCATGGTAGCCCAGCCGGGTCTTTTCCGTAAAAATGCCGGTTCCTGCATAGTAAAGTCCGGGGATGGTGACAGGCAGTTTCCCTTTGGCGGGGATACCTCCGAATATCAGTTGGGCGGCATACTCCTGAGCCAGGGGAGTCGCTTCATATCCCATGACGACTGCTTTGGCTTTCTGTATGGAGTTTTTGTAGTCTTTACAGAAATAGGGCAGGGTGAAGAAGGCGTAAACCAGTTCTTTCTTGCTGGCCAGTGTGCGGAGCAACTGGCTTTCCGGTATCCGCACGGTATGTATGCTGCAAATGATAACATCGTATTTTTCCAGTTGCCTGTAAACCTGCTGAACTTGTGCCGCTGTCGAGCTACGGCTGATACTGAAGCAGGCCACGGAGTCGTAACGGCCCAGCATCTCCTGGAAATCGTTTCCTACGGGTGAACCAATCGACAAGGCGGCAATTTTCTTTTTATCCAGTTGCCGGAGCGGAATCATGTCGGCTTCATTCTTAAGCAGCGTGATTGCTTCCGCATTCAGTTTGGCGGCCAGCCAGGCGGCGTGCGGCGAGTTCAGTCGCTTGCTTAAGCCTTTGACCTCTATCGGACTATATTTGTTAAGACCGGTAATGTATTTATACTGAAGTATCTTGATGCATTTGGCTTCGATGTCTTCTATATTGAGGATACCTTCGTCTATCGCTTCCTTCACGGCAGTGAAGTCATTGATCGGGGCGGCCGGAGCCAGCAGGATATCGTTGCCTGCCAGTAAAGCCTTTACCGAAGGATTGTCCAGCTTACTGGTCGTCGCGCCTTTCATGGCCAATGCGTCAGTAAAGCAGAGCCCCCTGAATCCTAATTCCTCTTTCAGCAATCCGGTAACTATCGGGCGGGAGAGGGAAGAGGGCAGATTGCGTGTTTTGTCGAGAGCCGGAACATAAAGATGCCCGGTCATAACACCTGCATATCCATCATATATGTATCGTCTGAAAGGATAGAGCTCGACACTGTCCAGACGTGCCCGGTCATGATGTACGGAAGGTAGTGTGTTGTGTGAGTCTTCCGAGGTATCTCCATGTCCGGGGAAATGTTTGGAAACAGAGATAATACCTTCCCCTTCCAAACCGCGTGCATAAGCGAGGCCTTTGTCCGCTACCGCTACCGGATTCTCTCCGAAGGAGCGCAGGCCGATTACCGGGTTGTCGGTGTTGCTGTTCACATCTATGTCGGGGGCGAAGTTGATCTGGATCCCCAGTTCTTTACACTGGCGGGCTACTTCTTTTCCATATTCGGTGATCAGTTTATTGTCTTCGATCGCTCCCAGCATCATGTTCTTGGGAAAACGGGTCGTACCGCTTAAACGCATCGACAATCCCCATTCTCCATCCAACGAAACAAACATAGGTACGCGCGAGGCTTTTTGAAGCCGGTTGGTCACTTCAGCTTGCGTCACCGGGTTGCCTTTATGGAAAAGGATACCTCCGATCTTGATTTCATTTACGTACCGCAGGAGCCGTTGCATGTTGCGGTTGTCTGATTTCGGTTCGGCTATGACCATAAAAAGTTGGCCGATCCGTTCATCGTAACTCATCGCGTCAAACACCGAATCTACCCAGTGATTCATTTTTGCCTGATCGACGTTACGGTACATATTAGGAATAGTCTGTGCTTTGGCAGTTAATAAACACACTGCGCAAAACAGTATTGTAAGTATCTTCCTCATCTTCACGTTATCATTATTATCCCTCAAAAATAGGAAAATTAGTTGAAGTTTTACCTGAGTGAAGTAAATGTTTTATCTATCTTTGTATCTGATTGATCAAAGGAATAATATTATTAACTATGAAATAAAGAATCCAAATGGGAAATAAAGAACGTTTATTTGAGAGTCCTGCTCTTTTGACAAATGTCAGACAGTTAATCGAACAAAGTCGTCTCCGAGTCGCTTCCGTTGTAAATTCAGAAATAAGTATGCTTTATTGGTCTGTAGGCAAACTAATTAGTGAGGATATACTGAAGAATGAGCGTGCTGAATATGGCAAGCAGGTCGTTGCATCTTTGTCACAGCAGCTTACATTAATATATGGAAAAGGATGGAGTGAAAAACAATTACGGCATTGTATGCGATTTTTTCAGGTATTTCCGGAGAAACCAATTGTCTCTACACTGTGGAGACAATTGACGTGGTCGCATATTAAAGAGGTTTTACCTATTGAAGATGGCTTAAAACGAGATTTCTATATAGAAATGTGTAAAATGGATCGTTGGAGTGTTCGTATTCTTCGTGAACGCATTGATTCCATGTTATATGAACGTACTGTTATCAGTCAGAAACCGGAAGAAACAATCAGCAGCGAGCTTCAAGCATTAAAAGAAGAGGAAAAATTATCTCCCGATCTTGTATTCAAAGATCCTTATTTTCTCGATTTCTTGGGATTGAAGGATACTTATTCGGAGAATGATTTGGAATCGGCTATTATCGCAGAATTGCAAAGCTTTATCGTTGAGATGGGAGGTGATTTTGCTTTTCTTGCCCGACAGAAACGTATTACTGTTGATAATGAAGATTATTATATTGACCTTTTGTTTTTTCATCGGAGATTGCGTTGTCTTGTTGCTGTAGAACTAAAGTTGGGTCAGTTTAAAGCTTCTTATAAAGGACAAATGGAACTTTATTTGAGATGGTTGGAGCGTTATGAAATGATGGAAGGAGAAAATCAACCAATCGGATTGATCCTTTGTGCTGGGAAAAGTGAGGAGCATGTTGAGCTGATGCAACTGGATAAATGCAATATTAGAGTGGCAGATTATTTAACTAAGCTACCGGATAAGAGAATCCTTGAAGAAAAGCTTAGACTTTCAATAGAGCGTGCAAAAGTAAGGTTAGACAATCGTTCGGATAAAGAGAAATAGGTCATAGCGAGTGAATTATTACTTAAACTATTTGCGTATCAAATAAATCTTTCGTTACTTTGCATCCGCTTTGCGCAATCTCTGTCGGGAGAAGTAGCCCGTTATATTGCGTTTCGTTTAAAATTACAATTAAAAAGCTATAAAACAATGGATTTAATTAAGATTGCAGAAGAAGCGTTTGCTACGAAGAAGGAATATCCTTCATTCAAGAGTGGTGACACTATTACAGTAGCTTACCGTATCAAAGAAGGTAACAAGGAACGTATCCAGCAGTACAGAGGTGTAGTTATCCGTATCTCAGGACATGGTGACAAAAAACGTTTCACAGTTCGTAAGATGTCTGAAAACGTAGGTGTAGAGAGAA
>OGYB01000156.1_pt1 | contig 57272 bp, 41 predicted proteins | sample 1576421 | NCBI WGS metagenome assembly OGYB01 (sample SAMEA3541577, study PRJEB24748) | human gut metagenome | biome: human gut; feature: human-associated habitat; material: faeces | place: China | collected 2012
CTAAACACGACGCCCCCTCCTCTTTAGCAAAACGGCGTTTTACGCCGCTTGAACTTCCGGCAACGGAACAACCGTCGCCGGGTCGCCTCCAGCATCAACCACTTCCATAACCTTCTTCCACGTCGCCTCGTCCCGAGGAACCAGCCACATGCCATCGTGCTCCTCCATGAAATCGCCGACATACGGACCGGTTCCGGAGAGAACCTTGATCTTGTCGGCGTTCGATGTGAAGCTCGAAACCACGGTCGTCAATTCATCGATAGGCCAATTCGTATCGACGTTGTCAACCAATGCGTCAATGTGAGCAGCAGCGCCTGCGGGGTCTGAAGCAACCTTATCTATGGCCACCTCTACGATCTGGCGATCCTGAATTTGCCGGCATGCTTCAATGTCGCCAGCGTACATTTTGCGCATACGAGCCAATACAAGCGATTGAGGACCGTCAAGTTGCTGCGTACCGGCGCTCAGTTCAATATTGGGACCGGAAACGATATCTGCAAGATGCATATCGATAGGCACATTTGTCGTTATGCCGCCAAGCTCGTTTACGAAGTTTTCGAACTCAACGAAGCCCATATCGAGATAGTAGGTGATTTTCACACCCGTCAGCAACTCAACCTGCTCGATCGCACCCTCGATACCCCCCTGTCGATATGCCTCGTTGATTTTCGTCACGGAACCATCGAGCGTCGTCTCGGTATCACGAGGCACGGACACCAACGTCACCTGAAACGATTTCGGATCGATCCGCGCAAGCATCATGGTATCGGAACGCCCCGTACCGTCAGCGTACTCCTCTTTCGTGATTTCCGTCGTGCCGGTGCGCGAATCGTTACCGACAACCAGCACATAAAAGGGAGCTTCTTGAGCCTTCCCCTCCCCGTCGCTCGCTTCCTTCATGAGCTGCGTGTCAGAAACGCCCTCATCGGTAGGTTGCTGCTGGCAACCCGCAAGCAACAATACCGAAAACACGCTGCACGCAATTGCGGCGGCGCATACGATTTGTTTGAGCTTCACGAAAACCATCCCTTTCGAGCGCCAGCAAACTAACAGCCAACGCGATCCTTCAGCCAACAAGGCAGGGCCATAATAGCACGGCCCGCCCGATACGTCGTTGACTCAGTGTACTCTTTACGAACTCCGCCCATTTCCCGAGCATGCTCAATGACATGAAGGCGAAAAGATAGTTCCTCATCGTAAGGAAGCTCGCAAGCCCATGCGTCCAGAACGGATTCTTCGATCGACAGGGCATCGAAAGCCGCCAAATCATAGCAGAAAGCAATATGGTGCAGCAGCGACTTGTGAAATGTGCGCCAACCATCTTTCCCATTCAAATGCAACCATTTCTCAAGCTCGTACGCGCTCTTAAAATGACCATACACGTGCTTGACTCCGCGCTTTTCAGTCATAGTCGAACCTGGACGTACCCTTCTTACGTACAATGGCTCATTCAGGAATCCCGCACGTTGCGCATAGGCAAGCACCATACAGGTAAATAGATTATCCTCATGGACGATACCCTCGGGAAAACGAATGCCCGAGGCTTCAAGAAAGTCGCGCCGTATGAATTGCATCGCCGGAGACACGCAAAACGAATCCGTTTCGGCAAAACGCACGAGCAGCTCCCGCCCCGTCATGTTGTCGCGTATATCCTCGCGGTTATCGTAGTCATCACGGTATCGCCCCCGCATACGAGCGTTCTCGTATTCAGAGCGGGCTGAAAAAAACAAATCATCCAACCCGTCGCGCTCTGCCCGATCATACAACGCTTGCAACGCATGCTCTTCGTAATAATCATCTGAATCCAAGAACAGAAGGTACGTTCCCACTGCTCTGTCGATGCCGACGTTTCTCGCAGCCGACTGACCCGCATTCGCCTGCGAGATGAAAGAAAACCTCTCGTCCCCTTTCACAGCGCCCCGTGCAAAAGAAAGCGTATCGTCAGTCGATCCATCGTCGATGCAGATGGCTTCGAAGTCCGGAAACGTCTGTCGCTGAAGCGACTCTATGCATTGCCCGATATAGGGGCGAACGTTGTACATGGGAACGATGACCGATATTGCGGGCATGCGAGGCTCACCTTTCTAACGATGCTGGCGCCATGCAAGGCGCCTCGCGAACAACTACGCCGCCGCGTCGAGCGCCTGCGGGACGATAGCCATCGACTCCACGTCCAAGCTACTGGGATCCTCCCCGGCATCGACGTCTGCCATGAGCGTGGCCCATCCTTCGGGATTCTCGTAGCACAACCACATGCCATCGTGCTCTTCAAAGAAATCCCCGTTGCTGGGACCCGTGCAGCTGTACATGGTCACTTTACCCGACGCGCCAGCGAACTGCAGCGCCAAGGACACGATGTCGGCCGTATCCATATCAGTTCCCACGCATGACGCGAGATCCAGCACAGTTCCCGGCAGCTCCGTCAACGACTTTTGCAGCACTTCGTCGACAATGGCTTGGAATAACTGGCGAATATTGCTCTGCCGCTTAGCCTCTTGGTTGTCGCCGTACTCGTGACGGGCACGCGCGAATATCTGAGCCTCCTGACCGTCGAGCGTTTGCACGCCCGGCTCCAGCTTCACTGTCTCGCCCGTTAGCGCATCCTGATACGATATCTCCACGGGAACGTCCACCGTGATGCCACCGAGCTTATCAACAAGCTCCTGGAACTCGGAAAAATGGACTTCCGCGTAGTGAGAGATGGGAACGCCTGTCAGGTCAGACACTGCGCGGATGGAGTAAGCTGCTCCGCCGAGGTTGTACGCCTCATTGATTTTTACCACCCGCCCATCTTCCAGCATAAGCGGAGTATCGCGCGGTATGGACACCATGGTCACCTGCCTGCTAGCAGGGTCCACGCGCAGCAGGATCATCACATCCGAACGCTGATTATCGCCAGACTCGGCTTCCTTGTCCGAAGTACCGGAACCTTCGCGCGAATCCGATCCCAACACGAGCATATAGAAAGGCTTGCCCGCCTCGCCCGCCGTTAGAGCAGCGTTGACCGAAGCATCCTGCTCGGAGCCCATGAAAAGCGCGTTATTGAGTGCGTTGGAATACCAGAGCGCATAACCGCCGCCCGCAAGCAAGATCACAAGAAGAACCGCGAGCGCAGACAAACCAATGCGCTTCGACAAGCGCGACCGATTGCGCTTTCTAACGTGATCAGGGTAAAGCTCTTGAGCAGTAGGGCGGCCAGCTGCTCGAGGCGCATACGAAGCGTCTCCGGGACGATAGCCTCGTTGCATGCGAGATTGCTGGATATGCGGACGGGGGGCATCTCGGCTCGAATGTGAGTTGAAGTCACTCGGCGAAAGAGGGGGTCTCTGCACATGATGCCCAGTCGGATGAGCGCCTCCGTTCGCAGGTGCTCCGCTCCGAGCCCTGCCCCTAGGTATCCCCTTGCGAGAACGGTCAGACCTTGTCAACGATGCACCTCCCTAGCAATCGGAAAAGAACGCAGATCATAATAGCACAGAGCCCGACTCTCCTTAAAAACAGAACACACCATCCAAAGCAGGGGGGCGAAGGCGCTAATCCCTCAAACCATACATTCTCTCGTAGTAATCCCGATACGCACCGCTGGTAACATGCTCCATCCAATCTTTATGAGCCAGGTACCATTTGATTGTGAGCACGATGCCATCTTCGAACTTGGTTTCAGGATACCAGCCGAGATCCGCTTTGATCTTATCGGGCGCTATGCCATAGCGCCTATCATGCCCCTTACGATCCTGCACGTAAGCGATCAAAGCCTCAGTGATCTCAGGGTCGCAAACAGCCTTCGACGCTTCTTCGATGATCTTCTTCACAATGAAGATATTTGGACGCTCGTTATGACCGCCAACGTTATACACCTCGCCCAGCACGCCATTGCTCACGACCATGTCAATAGCTTTGCAGTGATCTTCGACGTAAAGCCAATCGCGCACGTTCAGTCCATCGCCGTACACCGGCAGGCTCTCGTGCATAAGAGCGTTGTTGATCATGAGAGGGATGAGCTTTTCAGGAAATTGAAACGGCCCATAATTGTTCGAACAGCGCGTGATGTTGATGGGAAGCCCATACGTGTCCCCATACGCTTTCACAAAAAAATCTGCGGCGGCTTTTGAGGACGAGTACGGGCTGTGCGGATTGAGCGGCGTGTCTTCCCGGAAGAACGTGTCGGGCTCGTCGATCGAAAGGCTTCCATACACCTCATCAGTGGAAACTTGTAGGAACTTACGATCCCCGAAGGTGCCGTCCGGCCTCTCCCACGCGGTTTTTGCAGCATTGAGCAGCGTCACCGTACCCATGACGTTGGTCTGGGCGAACACCTCAGGGGTTTCGATGGAGCGATCGACATGGCTCTCGGCGGCGAAGTTCACCACGTAATCGATGTCGTAATCGGCAAAGAGCTTCTCTATGGCAGGTTTATCACAAATATCAGCCTGGCTGAACACATGGCGAGCATCGCACTCGATATCTTTCAGATTCTCAAGGTTGCCCGCGTAGGTGAGCTTATCCACGTTGACAATGCGAATGTTGTCATACTCTTTCAGCATGTACAGAACGAAATTGCTGCCGATGAAGCCAGCACCGCCCGTTACAAGATAGGTTTTAGTCATAATTAGTCATCTTTCCTTGGAACGAATATCTCGCCGCTCGCAACACGCTGCAAATACTCGCCGTAAGGCGATTTGCCATATTTTTGGGCTGATTCCCTCAAAGTCTCAAGCGCGATCCAACCTTGACGATATGCGATCTCCTCTATGGACGCAATTTGCATATGCTGGGAGTTCTCGACTACGCGCACGAGCTCTGCTGCCTCGAAAAGCGAATCCATCGTACCGGTGTCCAGCCACGAGTAGCCACGCCCAAGCGTGACCACGTTGAGAGATCCGTCGTCAAGATACATCTGATTCAAACTCGTGATCTCGTATTCGCCGCGCGCGGAGGGCTTTACCTTTTTCGCGAACCCACACACCCGACTGTCGTAGAAGTACAAACCTGTCACCGCGAAGTTCGAGCGAGGGTGCTCCGGTTTCTCCTCGATGGATACGGCCTTGCCATCGGCATCGAACTCCACAACACCGAAGCGCTCGGGATCGTCGACATAGTATCCGAACACTGTGGCACCGTGCTCCATTTTGCGAGCTCTGATGAGATGTCGCCCTAAACCGTTGCCGTAGAAGATGTTGTCACCGAGAATGAGCGCGCAGGGATCGCCGTCGATGAACTCCTCACCAATTACGAAGGCCTGAGCAAGGCCATTAGGTTCAGGCTGCTCGGCGTACGACAGCTTGAGGCCAAAATGGGAACCATCCCGCAGCAAACGCTTGAAATTGGGGAGATCTTGAGGCGTCGAGATGACAAGAATATCGCGAATGCCCGCCAGCATCAGCGTTGACAGCGGGTAGTAAATCATTGGCTTGTCGTACACCGGCAACAACTGCTTCGACGTCACCGTCGTCAACGGATACAAACGGGTTCCTGACCCACCCGCCAGAATGATCCCCTTCATGGTTTTCCTTTCAACTCTGCGCCTGAGTCATGGACATGCGAATGCACGCCAACTTGTTACTTTTGCGTTACTATAATACCAACAAAAAGAGATGCCACTCTAAGAAATGAGCATTCGCATGGGAAACGAGCCTCAAGTTACGGTCATATGCACCGCCTACAACCACGAGAAGTACATCGAGACAGCACTCGACAGCTTCGTCGCACAGCAGACTTCGTTCCCATTTCGCATCTACGTGAGCGACGACAAGAGCCATGACCGGACAACGGGTATCGTTCGGGCTTACGCCGAGCGATACCCCGATATTGTGGTCCCTTTCATCCGAGAAGCCAATATCGGCGCCGGCCGAAACTGGGAGGACATGATCTCCCACACCTGTGCTCCCTTTATCGCATTCTGCGATGGTGACGATTACTGGACCGACCCCCTCAAGCTGCAGAAGCAATACGACTATATGAAGTCCCATCCCGAAATGCGCGCATGCTTTCACGATGTCGAGATCAGCATCGAAACCTCCGATGGCACCTGGTTCCAAAGCAAGGACTTCTCCCACACCAAAGATGGACGATTGCGATGGCCAAGCGGAAACGTCCGTTTTTTCAAGAAGAAGTCATACAGGCTCGAGAATTTCATTCCGTTCGGTTTCGTGCACACGTCTTCGATGTTCATTCGATGGGATTACGGCATAGGTTTTCCACCTTGGTACTTCGGAAAAGGACTCGGCGACTTCCCTCTCTGGGCGCTTCAAGTGAACACTGGCCGCTTCGGGTACATCGATGAGACCATGTCCGTTCACAGGCGCACCGATTCTGGATCGTTTAGCTTTGAAAACCGATACGAATTCTGGCGTAAAAGCAAACAAGGATGGATTGAACTCGATGAAGGCATGATCGATTTCTTCACACACGAAAAGCCGTCTCGGAGTATCGTCCGCACCCTAGAGCACCGCGAACGTGACGATCTGGCAAAGCTGATCAAAGGCTCCATCGAATGCGACAGCGAGCAGGATACTTGGAACCTTCTCAACGAGCATCGGGAGCTAATCGAACGGCTCTTCCGCGTTCGGATTGGTGCGTCGTATGCTCCAAGCGAGCATCGTTCGACGATTGACAAGCTCGAGAAGTCAGCGCCGCTCCCACCGTACAACAAGATGCTTTCGACAAGAATTCGTCGAGTAATCGATATCATCGCGACGGCGCTGCAAACCATTCGCCATTAGCACCGCGAAAGGAAACCACGAAAGCACCACTCCCTCCCCTCAAGCGAATCTCGTACTTCGATAATTAAAATTCGTCCTAATCTTTCTCGTCGCTCTCAACACATGCTGACTCGCATAAACGCTCGGAGTCATGCCTCGAACGTGATCCTCAACTTCATCTAATTGTTCCCCATGCCCGTATTCGTATTCATATCGGGTCTCTTCGCGCAAAGCGCATACCGGCGGGAAACGGGTCTGGACGTCAATCGCATAATCGGATTTATTATACTGTATGTACTCCTCTACACCGTTCTTTGGCTTATCGGCCAGATCGCTGCCACAACGCCTTCTCTACCAATTCGATCGCCTGGCATATGCTTTCTACAGCATGGTGATCCATAACCATCCCGTTCATGGCGAAAACCAAACCTTTCCCGCGAGCGCGGACTGCTTCGTGCTGGGGATGCTCGTCGGATTCAGCCAGATGTTCAATGAATCCCCTCCCTTTCACGCACGGCGGTATTTGCACCGTCCTTCCTCCTAGGATACTGCGCAGACTGCATAAAGCCCTTGAACGCCATCGCCATCATTCAATCACGTCCCGAATCCAAAGCAATCGCCGCAGCGCGTTGACGATCGCGCTCGCCGCATGCTACCTCGCAGGCGACACCCCCATGGATCAGCGGAACAGCTCTCTTGCTGCTCATTCTCAATACTGCCACTTGGGTTTTCGGACTTGACCGCCATCCCAACCCAATTAACTCGGTGCTTGCTTTTGCACTGGTTTGCATGCTGAGCATCGTATTGACGTTTGCGCTTTTATGGAAGTCGCTCTCACTTCTATTCAACAAGATCATTAACGCAAGCTTTACACAGTCAGGATTGATGGCGAAACATCGAACGGGCGAGTACGTTCAAGACTCCTCCGAAGAAGAACTTGCGAAGAACGACCGAAGCGAGTCACGCGACGCGCCCTAAAGTATTGTTAAGGAGGGGCAGTCGATCGACTCCGATCCAGAGGTGACGAAAGCCCCGCCCGAGAGATCAGGGTTTTGAGGATCTATAGGGATCTTTTTATCCTTCTATCGACCAAGATTGAAGGATAAAAAGATCCCTATAGAAAACACGGTACAGCATTCTCCACCGAACTCTCGCCGGCAAGGCTCTCTGCGAGCCGCTCTCGGAGACACACAACGCGCTGCGGGACGGTAATAAGGAAAGGCGCAGAAGGCTTAGGTTCGAGCTTGCACGAAAGCCGACGCGATGGCCTTCTCAGACGATTCGTCGGAAGAGGCTGGAGCCGCCCCGTGCTAACGCCTCCAACTTCTCCGCCAAGATCCGTTTCGCAACCGGCGTAGATAAAGAAATTGTCGCCATCGGAAGGCAGAGTCGCACCCATTAACTTCACGCCGCTTACTCGACGAACCGCTGCGCAATAGCAGGCATAATACGATAAACTAATAGAGCACACAAACTAGCTTCGGGGAGGTCATCAACATGGGTAAGTTCTCAGGCAAGACGATGCTGATTCTCGGCACCAGTACAGGAGCAATCGACCTCATTCTCCACGCTCGGAGCCACGGCGCGCGCGTACTCGTGGCCGACTATTACAACCAGGATAAATCGCCCGCTAAGAGCTACGCCGACGAATCGTTTCTCGTCAGCACCGCCGACCTTGATGCGCTTGAGCGCATCGTTAACGACCACTCTGTCGACTGCGTGTACTCGGGCATTAGCGAATTCAACCTAATCCAATCGATGCGGCTTTCGAAGCGATGCGGACTCCCCTTTTATTGCACCGAAGAGCAGTGGAACGACATTGCCGACAAGGAGCTATTTCGGAAAAAATGCATAGAGCACGGAGTACCGTGTCCCCAGACATATTATTCAGGCACGTCCATGCCCGAATCCCTTCCTGACGAAATTTCCTATCCCGCCGTCATCAAACCAGTCGACGCCTCATCGTCCGCAGGTGTTCACATCTGCCCCGACAAAGAGACGCTCCTGGCAAGCATTTCAGATGCTTTCAATGCATCGACCAGCGGCAAAATCATTCTGGAACAGTTTGTCAAGGGCCATGAATTCACCGCCCATTACACCTTGTTCGATGGCAAAGCAACCCTTTCTTGCATCGACAATCGATACCCAACGGCAGTTCATGATGGCGTAGTCACCACCATACCCGCTGCTCGTATCTATCCATCTCTCTTCGTCGATGAGTATATTGAAAGCGTCAACGAATCCATGATACGTCTTTGTGAAAGCACGGGAGTCCGGTACGGTGTGCTTTTTATCCAGGGCATGTTCGATCCAGAAACGAAGGATTTCGCCATTTTCGAGGGCGGGCTCAGAGGAGCGGGCGAATGCCCCTATCGCTACATCGAGAGAATCAACGGCGTCAACTATGCGACCATGATCGTCGACTCTTTGCTCTCGGATTCCTATTTGACGGGAACGTGGCCGGATGATCCGCACATGAAAGGAAAGTCGTGCGGGGTCGTCTCCTTCATAGCCAAGCATGGAGTCGTTGGGGATATTCGAGGCTTAGAAGAAACTGTTGAGCACCTCCCCCGTGTCATCGACTTCGAGTCACGCTACCCTGTCGGTTCCACGACGCCAGACGGAAACACGCTTCACCAACTCATGATCCGTTTTTTCTTGATATGCGATGATCGCGAGCAAATGGCAGAAGATGTTCGATATATCAACGACCACGTCAACGTCTTCGATGTTGAAGGGCGCAGCCTTGCATTGAAGCTCGATCCTGAACGTCTTTTCGATCTCGATTAGCCAATAGAATAGGACAAGCAATGACCATGATATGCAAAACGCAGAACCAGCGTCACAGTCATCTCAAGCGTGATTACTACTACAGTGCTGCTCGAAATGCAATGAAGGACTTCATTGCCAAGGTCGCCGTCGAGAAGAGTTCATTCTCCCCTACAACAGTTCTCCTGCCTTCATACATTGGAGTATCGCCAAAAGAAGGGAGCGGAATCTTCGATCCCATCGTCGAGCTCAGCGACAAAGGTTTGATTGATTTCTCATTTTACCGAATGACCAACGATCTTCGCATCGACGTGACCGACGTGGCGAGAATCGTGCGAGACCTCGGCGAGCGGACGTTCATATTTCTCCAGGTGAACTATTTTGGTTTCGTAGATCCGAGCGAGCGAATCGTATACAAAATCGTCAAGAATGCCGGTGGCATCGTACTCGAAGACAACGCTCATTCCTTTTTCACCTACCACTATCGACAAAACCATTATTGCGACGCTTGCTTCTTTTCACTGCACAAGCAATTCCCGTTCGAGCAAGGGGGCATGCTTCGCATAACGAATGACGCCCTAACTAATTTAAGCTATTCGGGAAGCAAAGACCCGTCGCCTGAAGCCGACCCTTGGATATACGACTTCCGAAGCATCTCTCAAACGTGCAGGAACAACTTCCTTGCTGTGCAAGAACTCATGGACAAGAATCTCGACCTTTGGACACCTATCAGAACCCTATCGAGTTACGATTACACCGTTCCTCAAACATTTCCGATAGCATTGCTATCCAGCGACCGCTTCAAGGTGTACCTGGACATGAACGAGCTTGGTTTCGGCGTCACAAGCTTGTATCATACCCTCATCGAACCGCTCAGAGACGATCCCCGGTTCGAAGAGAGCAGGAGACTCGCGGCATGCGTTCTCAATCTTCCCGTACACCAGGATGTCGATGCTTCTTTGTATCCGGATTTGATCGATAGCCTTAAACGCTCCTGCCGAACCAATGGAATCGCATAGAAGCAGGCCGCACGAAAGGACAAGCACGATGAAACACATCGCGATCGCGGGCGCTTCGGGATATCTGGGCTTCAAAATGACGAGGCTGCTGCTGAACTCTGGAAATGCCGTTTTGGCGCTTTCCTCCAAGCGCGAGCGGCTCAATGCCAGCTTTTCGCACACCGAGATGTTCATGCATGTAAATCGCTGTGATTTCTCCGCTCTCAGCTCCCAGCCAATCGACATTCTCGTTAATTGCTCCTTTCCCCGATCAGAAGAGGGAAAGGAGCTGGCATCCGGTTTGGCATACACCTATGACCTTTTTACAGCCGCCAAGGAGAACGGAGTAAAATCGGTCATCAACATTTCGTCGCAAAGCGTTTATTCTCAAACACGCGAGCAGTATGCAGACGAGAAAGAGCCTCTGAATCCGACCAGCGGGTACGCGTTGGGAAAATATTCCGCCGAACTTATCTGCAATGCGCTGCTCGCCGACACGCCGCATGCGCACATCAGGCTTGCGAGCCTGATAGGACCAGAATTCGACCAGCGCTTTATCAACTTCTTCGCCAAGAAAATCATCAACGGCGAGCCTATCACAGCAAAAGGAAGCGATCAGATTTTTGGCTTCCTTGATATCCGCGATGCGGCTGACGCTCTCGTCACTATGACGCTACACGAACCGACGACATGGAAAGACGTATACAATCTCGGCCCGCAATGTGGGGGCTATGCGTTCGACACCATCATGTCTGCGATAGAGCGGACGGCAAAGCAACGTGGCTACCAGGTACGAGCAACGTACGACACTGATCGGCCATGGCACAATTCAGGACTCGATAGCTCGAGATTCTTCTCTGATTTCGCGTGGACGCCATCACACGACCTTCGTGATTCCATTGAATGCATCTTTAACCATTACGAAGAGTAGCGACAATGCTCCATGCTCTGTGTTATGGTTTTGAAGCCCGGTACCGGGCTGAACATCCGAAGAAAGGATAGAAGAATGATGACTAGGCAAATGCAGATCAATCTGGAATTGATTATGAATACAATTCAGCAACAAGGTAAGGACATTTCCGCGATCTTGACTCAAGTGAGCGAGAACAATCTCTCGAGCGCCTTTGAGGCTTTTGAAACGAATACCCCCCCCCCGTCGATGAAAACAGCGTGTGCAGGGGGCGCTTTTTTGAACGGATCGCGGATATTGTCAATGCTCGAAGAAACGCTCAGAGCAAGATGCGACAAGTATACGAGCGGGATGAATACCTATTCAGAATGGCTGTTGATCCTGAAAACGAACTAACCGAAGAACAGAAAAAGGATATTGCAGAATTTTGGGATCGATACTCTTTCGCCTACAAGAACAATCCTGAAACGCAAAGATATTTCTCAGGCATATCCGGCGCATTCAATGCCTCCTATATCGGATTCGGCCTTCAGTACTATTACCTCAATCGTTATTGGAACCACATCACGGTTGCGCTCATTCGAAACAAGAACTTTTTGGATCTCGTTTTTCCCCAGGCAAAGCACCCGAAAACCATTATCCGTAATATGTGGGCACGCTATTATACGGAAGATCGACGGCTGATTACGCGACAAGAGGCAATCGACATTGTCACCGCCGAACTGCGAAAGCCAACCACCCGGCAGCTCATTATCAAACCGGACGACGGAGAAGAGGGCAAGGGCATCGAATTCCTTGACAAGAACTCTGATGCAGAGGCGATCAATCACGCGTTCTCCCGCATGAAGGAGAAGTTTATTTGCCAGGAAGTCATAAAGAACCATGAATCATATGCGGCGGCACACCCCGACTCCCTGAACACGCTCAGAATCGCAACGCTTTTCATAAAAAACGAAGTGAGACTTATTGGAACCGTATGGAGAATGGGAGGTACCGACAAAAAGGTTGACAACTGGGCTGCTGGGGGCATCGCTTGCAGCGTGAACGAAGACGGCATCTGCGCTTCATTTGCAGTCGACCATCACGGGGTTCGGTACGACAGGCATCCAAGCGGATTCGAATTTGCTGGACACAAGCTGTACAACTATCAGAAAGCGGTCGACAAAGCAAAGCAGCTCCACTCCACAATACCCCAGCTACGCTATATCTCGTGGGATTTCGCTATCGACGAGCAAGGCGAAGCCATTCTCATCGAGCTCAACTGCTGCGGCTCCGCAGAACTCCTCGAAATGAACGGAATACCCTCTTATATCGACAAGGAAACGCTGAAACCCATTCTGGATGACATTCTCATCAAACGATTCTTCTACGATCGTGCGAACTGGAACTGGGATTATCGAGAGTATTGCGATCACGTGGAAATTGTAAGATACGCAGGCCAAGCGCTATCGGTAAAAGTTCCGGAAACGCTTCGAGGTAAAAAGGTAACCAGGATTCTCGGACGAGCTTTCGCCGGCAAGGAGGTGACCTCTATCTGTATCCCGTCATCCGTTGCCAACATAGACAAGAACGCATTCGCGGGAGTACCGAAAGACTGCACGGTCTCGATCAGCCATTCAACAACAGAGCTTCCCAAAATATAACTCCGGAACGACCGCTCCGAGATTGTCTCCTTACGATCAAAAGGAGACAATCTCGGAGAAAGGAACGCATGTACCGCTTTCGAGAACGCAACGACTCTCAACTGCAGATTTCGCACGAAGAACGCACCGAGGCTCCAGGCATACTCCATCCCCCAGGTAAACCCCGTCTTCCACAATGCACCAATCTCCAATGGAACAGTTCAAGCCAATAACCACATCATGACCAATATATACGCCTTTGCCAATACGCGTGCCCGAGTTGACAAAGCTTCCCTGGCTCACAAGAGAGGCATCATCAACCTCCACATCTTTTCCTAGCATAGCGCTGTTGGCGATAAAGGATTCCAAATTGGCTTCCTGTTCGACCAGAGCATTGTAAGCATATTCTCGAGCTTCCGGCGTAGCCCCAGCCAAAATGAAACGATCAGTCTCAGTAAAGGGAAAATGTGAGTGAAGCGAGCCTTCGTAATAAACCGCGTCGAGAGCATTCTCCAGCTCATCGCTCTCGCAAATAAAGCCCTTCACGTACATTCCCTGGCGCAAATGCATAGCGGTATTAGTCATGCGATAGGCCGATTCTCCCGACCCGACAATGTAAACATGACCACAGGTACCGCGATGATGTCCTTTCCAGATGTAAGGTTTAAGATTGAGAGTGCCCTCTTTGAACTTTGGCGTGCTTTCGAAAGGTTCGGGACGCCTCACCACCATCCCACCTTGATGAGCTCGAGCATCGTACTCTTCGACGGTCTCCTCCCGATTCATTACCTTGAATACATGCCGCCACATATGAGCGAGATTGTCTGGATAATATGATTCCATGATCCAATCGCACACGTCCGATACTGCCTTTTTCGATGGCTTTTCAAGAAATTCCTCTGTACTCATGTAGGCAATATCGTCTGTCGCGAAGACTTCGTATCCGAGATCCTTCAATCGCTTGTAGGTTGGATTTGCTCGAGGAAGAAACACCTTGTTCCCCACATAAAGCAAGCGGAGGATATTGCCAAGGCCATTCTGGCGTTCACTACCGAATATAGCTATATCCATATTCCAAAGAAAACGAGTGTAGGCATCGGTCGGCATCATTGAATACAAAACATGTGAGCGACTCTCAAAAAGCTCCTCGGACCGCTCAACAACCAAATCCCGATAATCGCTTGGATTACCCTCCCAATCGTCAGCTGTCCCATAAGCGAGAGGCAGATAGTATTCGAAATCCTCACAGTCGACTGCAGCTAAGCTGTCGAGAATTGAAAGATGGTTGTTGAAGCTATGGGAATTGTGTTCCACCTGAATGAATGTCTTGCCAGTACCTCGATCTCCGGCTATTCTCATCCCTTCAAGCTCGCGAAACGATTCTTTACTCATGGGAAGGTTCGCTCGTACGCACACCCCATGAGCATTGAGCTCTCTCAGATATTTAGTCCTGTCATCCTCTTCCAGACAAACCACGGTATTGAATCCCCGGCGTGCTGCACGATGGGCCCAGTTCTTAACCCTTGCCGACAATGAGCCACCCTTTATCTGCCAGTTATGCAGATCCATGCCCCAAACAATCCATGTCGACTTTTTCCTAACACGCGGATGCACAGCAAGGAATAACGCATACCTATGAGGGACGATAAAACTGTACCAAATGACATGGTCATATTCTTTGATCAATTTTCGTAGGTTTTTGAGCTTCTTCACTCCATCGCCCGACAGGCCAAATCTATTATCGGCATCGAACAGCTCTGCTTCACCATTAGGAATAGGACGTATCGATACGAAATCATGCTGATCCGCTTCAGCGAAATTATCCTCAATAAAGTTTACGTATGTAGTCATCATTCTTATACTTGGCGGGATAATATGAAGATACTTCATCGCTTCCTCTGCTTTATCGACTTTTCGCTTTCAGATTCATAACATTACCTACTGCAGTACGATTCGCACATGCCTGCCCAAATCGTTCATCACGTCCAGCTTTTCCTGCTCCTTTTCAAAATGCAGGAAGGCAAACCCGAATGCCTTGTCGCATGTCACAAACCGCTTGACTTCATCACCTGGCTCGACAAACATGCACTCTTTCACGAGACTATTCCTAGCCGTTGAAGAATAGTCAACATGCGAGAACACGCCATCCTGCGAAGAATGAAACACGACGAGGCCCCAGAAGCCTCCTTCTTCTCCATCGAGAGCTATCTCGCTGCCCGGTCGTTCCCCCATCGCCATGCGCAAAGTCGCTTCAACGATATCGCCGCGTGCAATCATCGATATAAAGTCGGGTAGCATGTTGCCACCGTTTCGAGGTCCGGCATCGAGGAAGAATAATCTGCCATCTGCGTCGATGATCATTTCGATGTTGAAAGACCCTGCTTGCATGCCGCTCGCATGAATCAGCGCAGCAATCTCTTCTTTCACTATAGATTTCTGGGCATAGTCGAGCTCGAGAGGGTAGCTGTAAGCCGCCGGTAGAAGAGGGTTTGACTCCGTATCCCGAATGCTGTTGATTAGGCCCCATGTCACCACTTCGCCTCCCGAAACCGTCAGCTCGGCTTCAACAACATGCTGGTGAGCCCTTTCGATGAACTCTTCGATGATCAACACTCTATTCCGCGAATAAACTTTCGCCGCTTCAACGGCACCTTCCAGCTCGTTCCGCGAGCGAACAATGGTGACACCCTTGCTACCAGAAGAATCCGTAGGCTTCACAACCACCGGGAAGCGAAACGCCTCGACAGCATCAGCAGCAACCCCTTCGTCTACATTGAATTCGAGCGATCTCGGAACATTGAACCCATTATCCGAAAGAAAGGTGCGAAAACGATGCTTCTCGCAAAAATTCAAAGCCATTGAGTACCGCAGTCCAGGTAAATCAAGTTCCTCAGACACGAAAGACGCAGTGGGGGCTGCAGGATCCGAAGCGTACGCGACAATGCCGTCAACACACTCCTTACGCGCTACCGAAAGCACGGCTTCCTTATCCGTCGTGCTCACCAAATAGAACGAATCAGCGTACGCTTGCCCTGGGTTATCTTCAAGATAATCACACAGCACAGTACGATACCCAAGCTTGCACGCCGTCTCTATAGCAATGATTTGCTGCTCGGAGCCACCAAGCAATAGTACGGCTGGGTTCATAGCATTCCTCTTTTCAGGTTCTTTGATCAGTGCAGACTAAACTCAAAGCTCAACGAGAACAAGCCGAGATGACATCGCATATCACATCGACGTCCGAGAGGTTCAAGTCAGCGTAAAGCGGAAGGGTAAGCACGCGAGAAGATACATCCCTCGCGATGGGAGTGGCTCTCGAATCATACGATTCGCGGTAGCAGTCGAAATCGGTGATCAGCGGGAAGAAGTACTTGCGCGCAAAAATGCCCTCGTTGGCCAAGGCTGAAGCCAGGTCGTCTCTCGAAATACCGAACTGATCCTCAATCACGATTGGCATATAGGCGTAGTTGTGCTTGACCCCCATCGGAATGGAGCACAACCGCACGCCTTCTACACGCGAAAGACGCTCGTTGTAGCGCTCCACCACTAATCGGCGCTTGGCGATCTCGCTATCCACGTGACGAAGGTTGCATAATCCCATCGCCGCTGAGAACTCATTCATCTTTGCATTCGTACCAACAAAATCAACCGTTTCAGAATCAGCTAGCCCAAAATTTTTGCATCGCTCAAGCATGTCACTCAAAGCGGCATCGCTATATACTACAGCCCCACCTTCAATGGTATTGAACACCTTCGTCGCATGGAATGAGAACATCGATGCGTCGCCAAATTCCGATACAGGAACACCATTCCTTTTCACGCCGAACGCATGCGCAGCATCGTAGATCACCTTTAAGCCATATCTATCGGCGATACGGCCGATAGCCTCCGTATCACAGAGGTTTCCATACACGTGAACGGGCATGATCGCGCAAGTGCGAGAGGTGACAAGGCTCTCGACGCTCGCTGGATCAATCGTATAATCATCTCGATTGATGTCGGCAAATACCGGAGTCAGCCCTCGACGTACAATTGCGTGGGTCGTGGAGGCAAACGTGAAAGGTGTGGTGATAATTTCGCCTTCCAAGTGCATCGCCTCGAGCAGACATTCAAGCGCAGCATGCCCATTGGTGAACAAGGAGATGTTCTTCGCCCCCAGGTAGTGCAATAGATCTGTTTCGAGCTGCAGATGCTTAGCTCCCCTATTTGTGAGCCAATGAGACTCCCAAAGCGGAGCTATTTCCTCAATGTACTCTTCCAGTAAAGGCATGGAGGAATGCGTTACGAATATTTTTCGCTTATCCATGATCATCGTCTTTCAACATGCGTGCGTTAGGAATCAGGGTATCCACATAAAACCGGGCCTACATTGCGCAAATGTTCCCAAGCTGTAATTTATGCATAGACTCATTTTACTATATCTTGCCGAAAATGATGCCGCCCGGAACAACAGACACAATAACCGACACGAACAATCGCGCCTTCGAGAACGAATCAGCGGCTCATCGTTGATAAGGCAAATTCTACAATCGCCAAAGCAGGGTCGTCGCTTGCGCCCTCGAAAGAATCTTCCACGAACCTTTCGAACTGATCGAACGGATAGCTATCCGGATCGTTGCGCCACGCATCAAGCTTTGCCACAAGCTCCTGAGCGCTGAAAGCGACCAGATCGGGGCACAAGAGAGCCGGATCGGAGTTCAAGCCCGGAGAACGACGATAATGATCGATATCGGGAATATAAAACACAGCGCGCTTGCCTAGCAAATAGGCCTCATAGACGATCGACGAGTAATCGGTTATCACATACTCTGCGTTGAGAAGTGCAGGCGGAACGCCGAGAGAAGCCTCTTCGCCCGTTTCGAGGGGGTGAAACGCCCACAGAGACTCGTAGCGTTCGGAATCGAATAAGTGGTCGCGAACGCCATGCAGATCTCGAAAAGGATGTGCGGTTTTGTCATATTTTCGTACTGTGGGAACAAAAAGCAACGATGTTAGCGAGGCGTTGCAGGAGCCGGCAACCACATCTCGAATCTCGATGAGCTTTCGGTATTCGGGACGGCAAAGCGGGAGCACCCTGTTTCGAGGGTACGAGAACGCTTCTGCAAAAGCATCACGAGCGCCCTCGCCCGAGCAAATTACCCAGGAATAGTTACGGTGTATCCTGAAGAGGGCGGCTTCCTGATCGGAATGGCCCTCCGAAACATTAATGGTCTGGTAACCAAACTTCTTGAATGCACCGAATGCGTGCCATAGCTGCAGAATCACCGGAACACGCGGGAATTCTCGATGTCGTGCCGAATCAACTTCTTTTGAAGGTTCGCAGTCAAAGCGAATTAGGCTGACGACAGGATCGTACCGATCAAGAACGCACACCCTGCAACGTGCCAAATGATACGTCTCTTTGAGCGTATGAAAAGCATAAGCGACTAGCGTTTTTCTTGTAAGCCGTCTTGCAAGGTACACAGGACGACAACCTCGCTTTTGAAACTCTGCTCCGCACTCTAGGAAATCCAAAGAAGGTTTCTCGGACTGCCTTGAAACAAAAAGGACCTCGTCGCGCCGACCAAGCAACCCAAAAAGTCGATACAGCGCATTGAACACAGCCTTAGCGCAAGTTACGAGCAGTTTCTTAAAACTCACCCTGGCAACCTTACCTTATACGTTCCACTGCATGACGGTCTTCCCCATGGGCTTGCATACATCGGCTTCGAAAGCGCTTGTCATATCTTGCGTGGTTCGAACGGGGATCACATCACCGACCAGTGACTTCAAATACTCGAGCATCGAAGGATGCTCTTGGTACAGCTGGACAGTTCGCAAAAAATCCGCTCTGCCGCTTCTACTGCTACCGAACAACCTCAGTCCCTTCTCCAGAACCATGCGTGTGTTTACGGGCACCGGATTCTCGCTCACGCCCAATAGCGAAATCGTCCCTTCAGGCTTGACGAGATCAATGATCTGCTCAATTGCCTTAGCGCTTCCGTATCCACCACAGCATTCAAACGCATGGTCTACCGTAGGGAGGTCGGCCGCTTCATGCGACAAGCAAACGCGATCAGCGAACGTGAAGTCAGCCAACTTGAAACTATTGCGCCCGAACACGACAATCAACATGTCAGGATACAGCATTCTCAGAACCAAAGCGACAATAAAGCCCAGGTTCCCATCACCCCAAACCCCTACGACATCACGGCGTTCATGGGCAATAGCTTCGAAACGGGTAACCGCATGTACGGCGACGCTAACCAATTCAGTGAATGCGGCGATATTCGCATCGACGCCCAAAGGCAAAGCAACTAGGCGGGAAGGGGGCATCACTAGGTACTCTTGCATGAAACCATCGAACCCGCTCCCGCAGAATTCGCTGCTGGAAAGGTAATTCTCTGCCACATGCTCGCTGGACTCGTGCGGGTTGTTCGGCAAAAGTACTACGCGGTCTCCTCGGCTGAACAAACCAGTTGGATCTTCGACCACCGTGCCGATACCTTCGTGGATAAGAGACATAGGCAGTTTTTTCGAAAGCGCCTCAACACTTCTCTTCCCCAGATAATAGCGCATATCAGCATTGCATATCGAAAGGTGTGTCGGACGCACGATCGCGCGCTTCCCCTGCGTCGAAACGTCGATTTCCACCGGTTCGAACATACGTGGAGCGATCAGCCTATACACACAGTTGAGCACTGCTACTCCCCTATCAGCGCTTCAGCAATACGCATATCCTGAGGATACGTGATCTTCATGTTAGAGACGTCCCCCGGCACCAGCACGACCCTCTCACCGTTAACCACGAATATCTTGCATGCATCGGTCAGAGAACCCTTCTCCGATTCGGTCAACTGCTCCATGTAAGCTTTCAACTTAGGCAAGTTGAACGATTGCGGAGTTTGACCCTGATAGAGCTTGCTGCGGTCGGGAATGGACGAAATGGTATCGGCATCGCAGCTTTCCACGATCGTATCGGTTGCAGGAACAACGGTGTTGCACGCGCCATGTAAACAAGCCGCTTTCACGTTATCCTCGATAATGCGATACGATACAAAAGGCCTGACTGCATCGTGAGTGACGATCACGTCATCACAAGCGGAGCCATATCGTCCCTCAAAGTAGCGAAGTGCATTCAGAATGGTATCGCTCCGCGTAGGACCGCCTTCCAACACAGTGACAGCTCCAGCATAATGCGGGGAGTGTTTCTCGATCAGGTCACGCGTTTGGCGCATCCACGTAGGGGGGCTCAATACCGCAACTTCGCAGAACAAGCCAGTCATACAGAATTTTTCAACAGTGTGCACGAGAATAGGTTTGCCCCCAAGCAGATAGAACTGCTTCGGCTTGTCTGGATTTCCCATGCGCGCACCCGATCCACCCGCTAAGATCGCAGCGAAAACACGTCCGTCTCCCGTTCGATCAGACATCGCCCACTCCTAGTAATTCTCTTCGTAGTACGCCGTCGCATCGTTTATGCTGCCGTCGAAGACTTTCGCTCCTTCATCCAAAACAATGCCCCGACTGCAGAATTCCTTGGCCGTTGCAGATGCATGCGTAACGAACAGCACGGTCACGCTCTCGTCCATCATGATCTCGCGGATGCGCTCGATGCACTTGCGTTGAAAAGCACGGTCGCCCACCGACAACGCCTCGTCGACCACCAGTATCTCCGGATCGATAGCCACCGCGAATGCGAATCCCAAACGCGCTTTCATACCACTCGAATACGTTCGCATCGGCTGATCGATGTAGAGGCCCAACTCAGCGAAATCGATTACGGCCGGCTCAATCCTGCCGACCTCTTTTTTGTTTAGTCCGAGAATCTGTCCGCGCAGAGCAATATTCTCGCGCCCCGTTAACTGCATATCGAAGCCGGCCGTCAGCTCAAGTAGCGCGCTTACGCGACCTTCCACCTCCACCTCGCCAGAGGTGGGATGGGTCACGCCTGTCACCATCTTGAGAGCCGTGCTCTTACCAGCACCGTTGCGACCCAAAAAGGCAACTGCTTCGCCCTTTTTAATTTCAAATGACAAGTTCTTGCTTGCATCGACGCTGCCCAGAAACATGCCTTTCTTCTTGTAGTTGAAGATGCCAAGAAACCTGCCTCGATCATTCTTGTAGAGATTGTAGGTCTTCGTCACGCTATCGAAGCGGATGACGACCTCATCGCTCACGCTGGTCTTATGGAGCGATTTCGCATCTCCCAACGAAGAAGAGAGTCCGCTAGAGGACATCGGCCACCTCCTCGTTGAACTTCTTGTACACGAACACCGCCGCAACAAGCGTGACTACGAACGTCGTAGCAAAACCTGCACAAAGCAGCGGATTTTCCCAGAACCACACTTTGTCGTAAAACGCTCCGCGAAACGAAGTCACGAAGAACGTGATAGGGTTGAAGTACAGGATCGCCTGTATCCACTCTACGGGCACGCTCTTAACATTGAAGATGACACCCGATAGCCAAAAAAACGGCGTGGACATAGCATGCATAAGGTTCGCGACATCTTTGCTGATGGCAGAAAGCTGGCTGAACAGGATAGATGCCAAATCCCAGAACACGAACATGAGAAGCAATAGCAACGGAACCTGCAGCAAGTACACATCAAACGGCATCCCGCAAGCGAAGTAAATGACGAATAGCGCAACCATGAGCATAAGCTGCACAATCATAGTTGCCGCCGTGAAGATGGTGGATATACCGCTGAGCGGAAACTTTATCTTGTTCACCAAATACGGGTAACGATGCATGACATCAATGCCGGCACCGAGCATATCCTGCATGAAAAACCAGGGTATCAAACCCGCGCATAGCCACAAGATGTACGGCGGGGCACCCGCGTCCGATGATCCGCTTCCCACGCGAAGACCCACGTCGAGCGCAAACCAGAAGCAGAAGATGTACATACCGGGCTTGATGAAGAACCACGCCCAGCTCAATACGGCTCCGCGAGACTTCTTAACCAACTCGAAGATGGCCAGACGCCCAATCTGCTTTCGCCACTCCCAATTGTCCCTCAATATCGTTGCAAGAGCACTCAGCACAACACTCCCATTCAACATCGCGTATAGACAAAGTCACATGATAGCATAGCGGGTCGAGGGCCTCGATGCCCGTCCTAGGAGTGGGAAGGAAGCTCGACTATTTCCGAAGGGTCCCCTCCCGCATCAACGACTTCCATAAGCTCCGCCCATGCTTCGACATCTTCTTCAACCACCCACAACCCATCAGCGTTTTCGGCGCCTCGATAAGGCCCTGTACATGAGTGTATAACCACTTCCTCTTTATGTGTGATGAAGTCAATCATAAGGTAACCCACAGCAGCCATGTCCAAGTTGGTGCTCGTGTTCTCCTCGAGATCCACCAACACGCCGTTTGCGGTTTTTTCGCTGTCAAGATCAAGTACCTTTTGTATCATGGCGATCTCGAGATTGCGCACGTTGATCTGACGTAGCGCTTCCTGATTGTCACCGTATTCCTTGCGCGCGCGAGCCAGCACTAGAGCTTCCGACCCATCGAGATACCGATCCTCCCCCGCTTTTACCGTAACGTCTTCCGCGGTCATCGGATCAGGTACTTTGATATCCTTCGGCACGTCCACCACAATGCCTCCCATTGCATCGATTAGCGCCTCGAAGGACGTAAAAGTTGTCATCATGTAATATGGTATCTCGACGCCCGTCAGTTTCTCGGCCTCGTCGACTACCTTTTGAGGATCGTTGTCAAGGAGCGCATCGTTGATCCGTGAAGACGACCCTTCTAAAACGGTATCGCGAGGAATGGACACAAGCGTAATAAGATACGTCTCCGGATCGACGCGCATAAGCGTCATAATGTCGGAGTGTTGGTCAAGCTGCGCGTGGTCGGCCTTGTTTCCCGTATACAACGCCGTCCCTTTACGCGAATCAGAGCCGATCAACAGTACGTAAAACGGATCGGTTGAAGAGACGCTGGCAATGGAAGCGTTGCCGATCTCCGCTTGATCGGCAACGCCATCCAAGAAAGCGACCAATCCAACGAATACCAGAGACAGGACAACAACCACTGCGACGGTGACCGCAGCAGTTCGCGTCGACTGCCTTTTCTGTGCTTCTGATACTTCAGCCATGGCCTCTGCAGCTTATCGTTGGTGGCGCGGAACACGAGGACCGCGTTTTCCCTTGTTGTCGTAATGATGCCGCAAGACCGGTTTGAAAAGACCGAATTTCCATATAACGAAAAACAAAACCACAGCAAAAGCAAGGGAGACGATCCAGCGTACCGGCCCTGAAAAGCTTCCCATGAGGCATCCTACCACCGCGAGAGCAGCAGTGCACAACCACAGTACGGCAACAGATCGTCTCTGGCTTAAACCCGCGCGCATCAACCGGTGATGAACGTGCCCCAAATCAGCATGCCCGACGGATTGGTGGGCACGTCCGCGCCTGATGATTGCAGAGATCGTATCAAGCACGGGAACACCCGCAATCACTAGAGGCACAAGCATGATCATAAAACTCTGCGTGCGCACCACGCCCACAACCGAAACGATGCCGACGATCAGGCCTAATAAATGAGAACCCGAATCCCCCATGAACACCGAAGCAGGGAAAAAATTGAATCGTAGGAAGGCCAGGCATACCGCGATGAGCGCCAAACATACCAGGACGAGCGTGAAGCTTCCGCGCACCCAAACCAGATACATGAGACTCGCCGAAACGATGGCCACCAGACCCGAAGCGAGACCGTCCAACCCATCGATGAGGTTCGTAACGTTTACGAACACTACCAAATACAGCACAGTAAGGGGATAGTCCAACCAACCTAACGTAAAGTAGTCGCCCACACCCAGGGTTCGCACCGCACCAACGGTAATGCCCGAAAGTGCGACGACAGCTGCGGCAACGATCTGGCCCACGAACTTTACACCCGGTGAGAGCTGGGTGATATCGTCCACCAGCCCCACAGTGAACATAGCGGTAACGCCAACATACAGCAAAATATAATTGATGTCGCTCAAAATGTATAAGTCATGCAGATCCCAGTCGAAAAACCGCACGCCGAGGAACATGGTGAAACAAGCAGCTATCAGACCGACGTACAGCGCGATCCCCCCGCACCGGGGAACCGGCCCCCTATTGACGCGCCGATAGCCCGGATAATCGATAGCCCCTATTCTTACGGCAATCTTCTTGGAAACGGGCACCATGAGATACGTGACCGCAAAGGCCACGCAAAACACTATTGCAGCTTGGTACCATTCCATGGAAGACCTGTGAACCCTATCTCTTCTTGCTCAAAACGGCGAAGCAACCTGATCAAAACGAACCCAACTTATGTATTATAGCAGCATCGAGTGATATCAAACCTTGCATACACGAAGTACGATGGCGAACGATACTCTTGGATTGAATGAAAGGCGGAGGAATCGATTCAGGCCCCTCCGCCTAATCGGGCATTCTATGTTGCCTTGATCGCCTTAGAAATATACGATGCCGTCGCCTCAGAAACCGCCGCCTCTCCCCCAAAAACAAAGGTGCGGTAGATTGCCTTCTTTTGCCTTTTCACAAAAGCATCGATCGTGCTTCTGTTGGCGTCGTCAACCAGCACTAGCACTGCGCCTTTCTTCCCGCACAACGCAGACCCCGTGAGAGCGTCGTAATACGATCTCCCTGTCGCGATGCCCATATTGTCGGCCTTCATTCCCTGGCTCACGCACCAAGAAGCTATCTCCGAAGACGTCTCGTACGCCGTCGCGCCGCTCAAACGAACTACAGATATGCCCCTGAGCTGAGATTCGACTGATTTCGAAACCGCAGCAGTACCGCCTACGATCACCACACGAGTGAAACCCCCCGACTTCACAGCCGAAAGCGTTTCCTGATCGAGTTTGTGCGTAAAGGCGTTGGCCAAAAAAATTGGGGCTTTCTTGGCATACGCGTACGGCGATATGGAGAGCGCATCCTGGAACGTCGCCGATGTTGCCACGATAGCCGTCTTCCCCCAGCTTCCTTTGCCGGAACGATACAACGCCAAACCCGTATCGATTGCGGTGAGCCCCGACAAACGCTGAACGCTCTTGACGCAGGATATCCTCTTAAGCGAAGTTTCTACCCTGCTCGAAACCGCTGCGTTGCCGCCAGCAACGACAACCTTCGATGCACCTAAGCGCTTGATTTCCGAAGCCGCTTGAGAGCTAAGGGCATTCGGATCGGTCAATAGTACGGGGCATCGTTTCAACCCCGCAAGGGCAGAAGCCGTTAGGGCGTCCCAATACCCGTTCATCGTCGCAACCACCACCGTGTCACACGAACCTTTAGCAAACCCTTCCTGCACAATACTCGAAGTAGTATCCAGAGCAGTGTTTCCGGCCTTTCGAACCAGTTGTTTCTTGGTCGATTCGACGATGCTGAACCCGATTGATTTCGATCCGGAAATCGATCCCTTTCCCGTTACCACGACGCTACCGGACCCTACGGTAGCGTTGTTCTTGTAGGAAAGCGTGTAATCCTTGTCCTTCTCGAGGACTTCGTATACCCGGATGCCATCCCATTGCGACGCGCAACCCTGGCATTGCCCCACCCTCCCGGCGTACATGATGAGCTTGCCCGTCTTCGAAGGAACGATTGTTTTCGACTGCTTCGATTTCGAGAAAGAATACGTATGCTCGACGATGGTGCGATTGCTTTCGAAATCATACAGGAGCATGTCGGCTCCTGAGGCATTGCCGGCGAGCTTCGATACGCTATCCACTTCGACCAAGTAGGTTTTTCCAGCCTCCAGCGTGCACGTTTCGGCATAGGTCCAACCTCCAGACGACGTCCCAGACCCGGGCACGCGCAACGCTCCTAAAGCATATGCGAGTCTCTTGATGGTAGGCTTAGGCGATATCGCGCTCCCGGTGAACGTGTAAGACTCATTCACCCCCGTAACCACCAAACCGGAGCCGGCGAACGAGCTGGTCCCCCCGAACGGAACTAGGTTGAATTTCTGCGCATGGCTCTGATTCGCATGATACTGGTGGATCTGCGTGCCGGCAGCGACGTTTCCGCCATTCACGTCAAGGTACAGATTGCTGTTCTGATTGCGAAAGGCGAACGTGCCGTCGGCGCACCGCTCAACGTACCAGCGCTGGTTCGCGCCGTTATGGGCGTCCCATTGAACCGTGTTCGTATGATCGACAAGCCCACCGCCAGAGGCGTCGAGAGCTTTGCCCGAGCCAACATTGGTTATAAGATAAGTACCGTCAGTGTTCTTTTTCAGCTTGAACTGCTGGGCCACGTTGCCGTTGTTGTGCCACAGCTGCACTTGGGCACCGTTACTCTTTGACGCGTCATAAATGTCGAACGCGAACGCCGTGTTATAGGCACTGGTAATGAGGTACGTTCCGTCCGCAACGGTAGCAACCGAACCGTTCCGACCCGATTCGAAAGCCTTAGCTGCCAGCTGGTCCATACCGACCACATATCCATCGGGCGTATGCCCCCAATACCAGTTATGGGTGGTGGGCTCAACCTTTATGATGGTCACCTGCTCGCCCTTCTTGACGACCCGACGCTGAGTCGCCCATACGTTTTGATAGTACAGCGTCGTATCGGTCTTGGTTTTGTAAATACCCGGAGCGCTCCCCACCTGCACCATGCCGCACTGCGAGCATACGCCGCTCGAAAAAACATGCTTTCCAGCCGTGCCGTTAAACTTGAAGTCCGCCAAGTGAGCGTATCCGGTCTTACCCTTGTACGCAACCCTGCCGACATACCGGCCCCAGCTGCTCACTTTTACACCAGTCACCTTGAGCACCAAACCAGACGGTATGGTGATCTGCGACCCGGTATCCGGATTGTCCCCATTGAAAACGGAGGTATTTCGCACGGTCACGTACTCTCCGTCGCCTTCATGATAAACGTACTCCGCGCCGCAGCCGGAGCACACGCTCTTGAGGCCTTTCCAAACGAACGTGCAGTTTTGTCGCTCAGACGCCTTCGATGCCCCGCACGAGCAACGTCCATAGTTGACCGTGTGGTTAACGTCATTGTAATAGGATACGGAACTCACCGGGAAGCTGTGGGAATGAGTGTCTTGAGTCCATCGCAATACATAATAGACTTTATGGTTCTTGATCTGATTTAAATAGCGAAGCGAACCAGTGCCGTTCAAATAGCCCCCTGTTTTTATATTGACATTTGAACCCCATTTCTCAGTCACGCGAATTTCCGGATTCGTACCGCTCCCCACGCTATACACAATCGCCGCATGACCACCTTCTTGAGTATAAATGCGTATGAAATCCCCCACACGCAACCCTCCGGCAGCATTAATACTTCCGTACTTAGTCCACCCGCGATTTGCGTTTACATTATTACCATAACCATCAAGCGACGACCCACATGGATCAGTTCCTGTTAGCTGCCTCCCAATATACTTCGCATATCCCTGGCACTGGCCAGTTCCGTTGTACGTACGAGGAATCACCCTGTTCAAGTCAGCAGTAGTAAAACCTGTCGACATCGCCTCCGCAAAATCATCGAGCTTTTCGCTTCGACTCTCTCCGCTATCAGGATCGGCGTTGCTTGATTCGGCTCCTTCATTCTGGGATGAGTCTTTGCCTTCGGTCAGAGTATCATCATTCTTCAGGACACCGTCTCCATCTCCGGAAGGTTCTGGGGCGGCCTTCTCGTCTTCGACTATGGAACCATCGACCGAATCGTTGACGGCGTCGTCGGGGGTTGCTCCTGGATCGTCAGAAAGCATCCAAGAGGCATGTTTCTTGGCGAACTGGTCGTTCTCATCAGCGGCCATGAAGTCGTCGGTCACCAACGAGTACGCCCGATAGCACTCCCCGTCGCATTCCGAACCATGGTCCCCTGCGCAATGCTCGGCATACAAAACGGCGTCGGCGGCGGCATCGACGTGCAGCCACCTGTCGCCGATCTTCACAATATTCCAAGCATAGTTTTCCTCTACGTGTTCGACCACGACGCATTCGATATCCAGTTTCTGCATAATGAGTTCATACGCATACGCGAAACCCTGCGACGCGGCGACTTGATCAACCACGGCACCATAAGCGGTGAACAACCGCAAGTTCTCAGAAAGGCCCTCAACATCCTGCGCGTACGTCACGGCTTTGGCCAACGCATCATGGACAAGACGAGCCTTGTCCGCCGCTTCGGCATCGACGGCAACCTCATCCGCCATCCCAGCGATCGCCTGCTCGAGCATCTCCCCCTCGTCGACCTTCGCGGATCCGTCCGGCAAATCTCCCTCATCCGGCATTTCAGGGACGTCGCCCTGCCCTTCCTCCTCGCACGAAGCCAAATCGTCGCTCGAGGCGCCACCTTCCGTCCGGCCAATGGACGAAGAATCCTCAAACTCGTCGCCGACTTCGTCAGACGAACCTTTTTCGACGGAGCTTCCATGGACGAAAGAGCTAATATCATCGTACGCTTTAGAACTAACTGCACCTTCGCCCGCGTTTCCCGACCCGTCCAAACCCTCGCTTTCCGCACCTGATCGATTCCGATCTTCCGAATACGTCGAGCAATTCTCGAGGTCTTGGTCGGCATAGGCCGGAATGGGGCACAAGCCAATTGCCAGCACCACCGCGAGCAGCGCCTTTGCAGTACGCGACGAAACTCGTTTGTCCGTTCCGTTCATGGCATCCCCTTTATCCGCCCTTTCTCTACCCGTATTATAGAAAGGGAAGCTGCCCAACGAACGGTCGTTTGTTGCACGAAATATGTCGTTTGTTACATGCCCAGAGGGGCGGGTTGATGGAAGCTCAAGCGGACAAAGCTTGTACGCGAACGTCTCGAGTACGTTAGCTAAACCGAGCGTACGGTCGAAACGACAGCATACCCTTGCGAGCTAAGAACGGGCCCTCAGACGATCACGCATACGCTCCGCCAGCCATTTCATCGAAGTTTGCCGCTCTTGAAAGCCGCACTTCTGCTCCTGCACCTCATCTGCTTCGACATTCGCGCACGCGAGTAGAAAGCGCTCCCTCGACCCCGTCCGCAAACCTTTCAGCAACGCCCGGTGCCGACGATCGCGCACATTCGAGGGATCGAGGCTTGCCAAGTCGAACTCCCGCAAGTTCTCTGCAGCCAAACGATCGTACGCAATCGCAAATGCATCGAAGTCGCGGTATGTGGGCAAGTTATAGTAAACGGCGTCGAGCAGCCACGTCTGATACGCGACCCGAAGAAGTTCGTACAATCCTTCGCTTTCCAACCATGTGCGCAACGCTGCGAATGCATCCAGAAAATCGAGAGGATACCGACCCTTGTCGGACATGACGTTCGTGCCGGCGAACTCCCGATGGGTCACCATCGGCGACGGCAGACGCACAAGCCGCTTCGCCGCAACGGCCGCAGGTAACGAGAACATGAGATCCTCGGTCAGACGCAGATCCTGAAAGCGGATGCCACGCCCCTCCAGCAGATCGCGACGCACCACCTTGTTCCAAGGAACGTTTTGAACTGTTTCGAAAAACAGATCGGGCGCTGTCTCTCGCGAGAATGAACCCGAAGGATACGATGGAAACTCCCGTTCGTTCCGCATGCTCCATTCAGCAGGAAACGCGCGCCGGCACTGCTCGTTATAGGTGCGAAACGCCACCAGCGCCATATCCGCACCTGATCGATCCAGCGCCTCAACGCAATTTTCCAACAAACCGGCATCAATGAAATCGTCTGCGTCTAAGCAGTACACGTACCTTCCCCGCGCCGAGTCCAACGCCGCATTGCGAGCGGCGCCGGGACCGGCATTGCGCTGACGCAGCAAGCGCACACGTCCGTCGCGAGCCGCACTTTCCTCCACCAGAGCGTATGTTTCATCCGTCGATCCATCGTCGACGCAAATCAACTCGAAGTTAATGAGCGTCTGCGCCAAAACGCTATCGATGCACGCCGTGATATAATCCCGAGCGTTATGCATGGGAACGATCACCGACACCTGCGGCTCTGACGACATGGCACCCTCCTTATTCGACGAATAAACAATGACAAAAGCGCGACCGCCGTGCCGGCCGGCCGCGCTTCGCCTTACTATGGCAAATCGTTAAGCGTTGTACGATTTATGAGTACAATGGCACGAGGAACCTAAGGCCCGTATTTCCCTTATCGATACCCGCATAAGAATAGAAGCTGGCCATGACGTTAGAAATGCCGGATGCCCACGTAGGGCTGGTGGCATATTGTTTCCACACGACGCCCTCCTTGGTCGCCTGTTCGTAGTTCCACCGCATCTTGTACAGAGTATTCTGGTGGTAAGCGTTATTTAAATAGCGATTTCCACTTTTCGCAATCCATTGCGCCGCCCCCACGATGGCCTTCTGGGGCGTCGTCCACTTGTTGCTCTTCGCCAAAGCGGCACCACCGTTATCTGGATCGAGGTCGTAAGCTCCGATACCATAGAAATTCAAATAGCCTTTATAACCGGACACCTTACCCTGGGCAAGCGTAGAGCATCCCCAAGCACTTTCTAGAATGGCATGAGACAACAGGTACACTTCGTTCACACCATAGGTTTTCGCAGCCTCAATGAAGTACTTGCCCGTACCTCGTAGTTTGCTGGTCACCCCGTAAGCGGATTCGCTGTACATGCAGTTTTTCTCAATAAACGCGTCGATCTGCGCCGCCGTCACCTTGCCGGAATAGCCCTCGTTCAACACCGCGAACTGGTAGAATTCGCTGTCCTCGTAGCTGACGATATCAGGATTTAACGTCTTTGCAGATACGCCCTCCAAACTCGCCATTCGCGAAAGACTTACGCCCGTGCTTTCATAGGTTATCTTGCCAGACAGATAGCTCATGATCAAGGTGCGCAGGCTCGGCGAAATCGCCGACGTGCCACCGAAGAAACGAATGCTGGAAATTGAGCTCTTGTTAACGGATGCCTCCTTGACCGCAGCCATCAGCGAATCATCCACCAGTAGCATCACCGAATTAGTCTTTCCCTGCAGTACCGACCCCGCAAGCGCGTCATAAGGAGCCGCACCAGTGGTAAACGCGGCCGCATCCCACGAAAGCCCCTGATATTTTACAGCCCACGCAGCAATCTCCGCGCTGGTTTCATACTGCGTAGCACCACCGAGGCGCATTAGCGAACCCAGTTCACGCAAGAAGCCAGCCGCCTGAGTCGACACAGCCGCAGTGCCGCCGACGATTACTGCCGATGAAATCTCCTTGTGCTTGTATGCAGCAGTCAACGCGTTCTTCTGAGCCGTGGGCAAATTGCCGTCTCGAGCCAGAAAGATGGGAGCCTTTTTCGAGAATGCCACGGGTGACACAGATAACGCGTCTCCATAGTGCCCACCCGTGGCAACGATAACCATACTTGAAGCCCACAAGCCGTTGTCCAGGCCGTAGTCGTAGATCTTCATCTGCGTGTCGTAGCAGTCGGCGCCGCCCAGCCGCGCCTTCAAGGTGATGCCCATTCCCTTGAGCTCCTCCACCACGCCGTCAGAGACGGCGGCCGTGCCCCCAAGGACGACGGCGCTCTTCACGCCCATCTGCTTGAGAGCCTCCTTGGTCGCGGCGTGCAAGGACGTCCGCTCGGTGAACAGGATGGGGCAGTCCAGCGCGCCTGCCAAGCCCGCGCCCGCGAGCGCGTCGACCCAGGAGTCGCCGGGACCCGCCAAGATCACCGTATCGGACGAGGGGTAGGCAGCCTTCGCCTCGGCAACGGCCGTCTCGAACATGGTCGCGCCTTCGTATTTCTTCACACCGCCCGAGCCGCTCAGCGACAGCGTCGCAACCCCCTCGCTCGCCTCCGAAGTCTCGGAATCCTCCAACGCCGACAGCACCTCAGCAATCTCCTCGTCGGTGATCGCGCTGAACGCCCCGGCTTGCTCTTCTTCGGTCAACTCAGGCTCATCGATCGCATCTTCCGCTTGGCCACCCTCGTTCTCAGCTGCCTCCAGCTCGCCGGATTCCTCCCGGGCCTGCCCCGCGTCTTCGGCAGGGCGATCCGAGCCCGAACCAGCGGGCAAGCCCTCGCCGACACCACCACTGGTCGCATCTTGCACAGCCTCGCCCCCATCGGCGGCATCCTCCGCCCCTTCAATCTCGTTTGGATTTCCAGTTCTACCCTTCTCGCCTTCACCAGCCGATCCATCGTTGACGCTCGACACGTCATCAGCGGTAGGACCCTTGGATCCGACGCCCACTTGCGCATCACCATCGTCAGCATACGCGCGCACCGGAGCCATGGGCACGGAATACACGCATAGCAGAATCGCGAGAACCGAGGCCAGTAGCACCTGACCGACCGTTCGATTCTTCGTTGTGGAGTACGTCATGATACGATCCCTTCTGCTATTTCGTAAGCAATCTCAACCTTGCGCGACTGGTACTGCCTCATGTCGCTTGCATTGTCGATGAAACATACTTCCAAGAGCGTCGCCGGCAACGTACCGCCCAAAATGGCAACCTCCTGCGTTTTCTTGCCTCGATCCGTCAAACCTACACCTTTAATAAGGTAAGGATGGATCTGGCTTTGCCAGAAAGACGACATGAACGACGCATTGTAGTTATGGATGAGGGATTCAGTACCCGTTCCTCCCCCGGCGTTGAAATGGATGGAAACGATAGCGTCGCATCCTAGCGCTTTCGCCTCGGCATGACGGTACTTGTACGGCCCGCCATCGTCGTTTACGTACACGTTCACACCGTAGTCGTTCTTTAGAATGTTGCCTACCATGTCGGCCAGCTCAGCCGTCAGCTTGGCTTCCACGTAGCCGCCGCTCACCGCGCCCGAGGCATACGCACCGTTGCCAGTATCATTCTCCCCATGACCCGCATCGACATACACCTTGAAGCCTGACAATGAAGCAGCGGGGATATCGAACGCCTCGGCCAAACGAATGCGTACCGATGGCTCCACCGCGCTCTTCCCACCGAAGATACGCAAGGACGACACGCTCGCCTTCCCGCCAGCTGCAACGGATATCGCACTCACGTTCGTAGGCGATACCAGTAACATCACCGATTTCGCCTTGCCCTGCAGAACCGATCCCGCCAGCGCATCGTAAGGAGCATCGCCTGTAGTGAAAGCGGTGTTATCCCAGCTGAATTCGGCATTAGCGACCGCCCACGAAGCAATAGCTGAACTGGTTTCGTACTGCGTAGCACCACCGAGGCGCGTGCTTTCACCCGAACCGCCAGCCAGCGAGCTCACGAAATCAGCAGTGCCCGCCGCTGCAGCTGACACGGCTTCAACACCGCCAGCGATCAACACGGTTGTACCGTAACCGTTTTTCGCAGCCTGCGTCAGGCTTTCGCGTTGGACCTCGCTCAAATCCTTCGTAGCGCTGTCGACCAGAAAGATGGGAGCCTTCTTGGCGAACGCCACGGGCGAAGCCGACAGCGCATCGCCATAATGCCCGCCTGTTGCGAAAATCACTACATCCTTGCCCCACAAGCCGTTGTCCAGGCCGTAGTCGTAGATCTTCATCTGCGTGTCGTAGCAGTCGGCGCCGCCCAGCCGCGCCTTCAAGGTGATGCCCATTCCCTTGAGCTCCTCCACCACGCCGTCAGAGACGGCGGCCGTGCCCCCAAGGACGACGGCGCTCTTCACGCCCATCTGCTTGAGAGCCTCCTTGGTCGCGGCGTGCAAGGACGTCCGCTCGGTGAACAGGATGGGGCAGTCCAGCGCGCCTGCCAAGCCCGCGCCCGCGAGCGCGTCGACCCAGGAGTCGCCGGGACCCGCCAAGATCACCGTATCGGACGAGGGGTAGGCAGCCTTCGCCTCGGCAACGGCCGTCTCGAACATGGTCGCGCCAGAAAAACTCTTTACGGAGACGGGATACGATAACCTTGACGAGGAAAGAGCCGCAGCCTCGCCGTCGGCCGATTGCCCGTCATCCACATCTCTCTCGGACTTGATGACGCCGCTCGTTAACGCATCGGCAATCTCGGCATCGCTCGCCGGGTCCCGGTTCTCTTCCGTCGTTGCCCAAGCGATCGAAGGCATCGCCAGCAGGCACACTAGCAATAACGAAAACAGTGCCGCAACGTACGTGCGGTTCATTCGAGATGAGTCCATCGAAACATCCTTCCCCATTCGCCTTTTGAACAACATACCACGAACGAAGTGCTTTGCACGCGAACTTCCGTTCATATCTATAACGGAGCGACTAATCACAGCGCTGTGGCACCCACGCAGCTACGATAAGCTCAGAAGCGCAAGCCTACCTCGGATTCCGCACCGATCTGATAATCGCAGCCTAGTGCGCGCTCAGACCCGAGCGATAACGCCTATCCCTCACAATGTTACCGAGTGCGCAAATAACTCCGCGACCAGTACACCCTTTGATCAGCGCGATCTCGCGATCGACGGTCTGCTCGCGTCCGCACAAGCGCCGAACTTTTTCATGACACGCCTGCGCAGCGGCCGTGAACGCCCGCTGGTCATAGTAAAGCCGCTCGACGGCGTCGGCATACGCCTCGGCGTCCTCAACCTCGCATAGCAACCCCCGATCGTCAGGCAAAAAACACCGAGCAGCATCGATGTCCGAGCTCACCACGACTAGACCGGACATAGCCGCCTCGCCCATCGACACACCCTGCGAGTCAAACCGTGTAGGATACAACGCGATACCGTGACTTCGATGTTCGCTCGCTATCTCGGAGCGCGACAGAAAGCGACGGTGCAAACGAACGTTCTGAAATCCGCGCAAGGGTTGAACCAGCCGGTCGTATAAGTCGCCCGTACCGTACAGGTCGAACTCCATGTCAGAGAAAAACGGTCGGCGGCTCAACTCCACGATAACGTTCGCCACCACATCCAATGCATAGGTGGACACGTTGTCGAACTTGCGCGTCAGAAACACCTTCTTACGCAGATCGGGATCCTTTTCCTCAAAGCGAAAAATCTTGTCGTCCACCAAATTGGGAATTACATGAGCCCGTCTGAAAGTAAAGCCCAATAGCTCCTCGCTGCGCTGCTTCAACGCCTCGGACACGAACACCCACGACACATTAGGCTTGGAGTTGTATCGAGCGATGACCGCATCGCGCTCACGAAACTCATCTTCTTGCTTCGGCGAGATCTCGGGTAGGTCGCTGAAGTACGGCGCAGTAAACAAGGGCCAATCCCAATAACGAGTCTCGGGATTGTGCGACCACAGAAAGATCGGCGTATCGTCCAGATCGGCACGATCAAGCTCGCGGGCATAGCGCAGATCAAAGAAGTGCAGCAAAACCGCTCGATAGCTCCTCCAGCGCAATAGCCGACCAAGCTCGTCCATGGGCATGCGCAGAACGCGTACACCTTCGAATTCGTAAGCGCAATATCCCTCATAGTCAAAAACGCACAAAACATCACATGCCACATGCGCCTCGCGATATGCTCGCACGCGAGCATGAACGAACGCGCAAGGGTAGGTGTTCTCATAAGCCGGATAAGCGGGCACCACCACCGCCACGTTGCCCTTGAGCGCCGAATCGCAAAACGCGCGAACCGGGTCCTCTCCGGTCGCGGGAGCCACGGCTGCACGAGTCACCAACACGCCGGAATGAGGAAAAACCTTCACCAAGAGCGCATGTTCTTGGGCGGCAGGCAACTTGAGCAGTGTCTTAGATCCCAGCGTGGCCTCACCCAGCACGTGGTTGTATTCGTCCACCACGTATAGCACGCCCGCACTCCCCAAAAGCTTTTCACCCTCGAAGGAAATATGGTAATAGCCCGCATCTCCAGCGTTAGGTATGACAGAGCGGAAAAGACCATCGTCGTCCGCATCGTTCACCATGCTCAAGCCTTCGGTTAAGCAATCACAGCGCGCCAATTGCGAGGAAGAAACCCATTCGCTTCTTGTCAGATCGACGTATTCCGTAGGATCACCCCAGCCATTCCTCACACTTCGCAAGCGCCGATTTCACCGTGTCTTGCATGTCGTAGTAGCGGTATTCGCCCAAGCGCCCACCGAAACGCACGTTATCCTCTCGCTCTGCAAGTTCCCGATAGCGCTCATAGCGAGCACGATTGCCTTCGTCTTCCATAGGGTAATATGGCTCGATGCCACGATGCCAATCTTGCGGGTACTCACGCGAAATCACCGTGGTGGGCTGCGCGCCGAATTCGAAGTGCTTATGTTCGATGATTCGCGTGTACGGCGTTTCACGATCAGTGAAATTCACCACAGCCACACCCTGGTAATTCTCACAATCTAAGCGCTGGTGCTCGAAGCGCAGGCTGCGATACTCCAGCTCTCCGCAACGGTAATCGAAGTAAGAGTCTATCGTGCCCGTATACACCACCATGTCGGCCATTGCATCAAAAGCATCTTTGCCATCGAGATAATCCGCACTTGTGCGCACCTCTGCACCCTCAAGCAGCTTTTCGATAATGCGCGTGTAACCGCCCTTGGGAATACCCTGGTAGGGATCAACGAAATAGTTGTTATCATAAATGAAGCGCATGGGAATACGTCGCATGATTGACGGGGGGAGTTCCGTGCATGGCTTGCCCCACTGCTTCTCGGTATAGCCCTTCACGAGTTTCTCATAGATGTCAGGACCCGCCAGAGACAGAATATGCTCCTCGAGATTCTTCGGACTCTCGCACGGCACACGCTGCGCATCGATGACAGCCCGCGCCTCATCGGGCGTAACCGTCCCCCATAGCGCATGAAACGTGTTCATGTTGAAAGGCATATTGTACAACTCGCCTTTGTAATTGGCGATTGGCGAATTGATAAAATGATTGAACTCGCAAAATTGCCGCAGGTAGTTCCATATAGACTCATCATTCGTGCGGAAAATGTGCGCACCATATCGATGGACGTTGATACCGTCGACTTCCTCGGTATAGCAGTTGCCTCCGATGTGATCGCGCTTCTCAAGCACAAGCACGGACCTGCCCCGGGCAATGGCTTCATGCGCGATGATCGACCCAAACAGGCCGCTTCCAACAATGAGGATGTCGTAATGAGCCATGGAATTCCTCTCAGTAACTGCGGTGTCGTCTGCCAGCATACCAGACGACACCTTCAAGCTTGTATTCAATTTCGATCAATTCAATCCTAAACCGGCTCTTTATCGAAGTAGTCCCATATTCGTCCAGTAAGGTGCCAGTTATCGAAATCCATTACGTCGCCATTGATTTCATACTCTCTGAAATCGACGTCCTGATTCCAGTCGGTAGTAGTGACGTAGTAGTAGCGGGTTCGCTCAGCGTTTTCTGGGATCTGAAAAACAGGCGTCCCCCCGAACGCTTCGTAGCTCTCACTGCCCAAGCCCATCGCATCAAGCACGGTTGCTTGGAAATCAAGATGGCCGGTAGGAGCTTGAGAAACCCGATAGGGCGCCGCGCTTTCCTCCGCAGTCTGGCCAGATGGCTTTACAAGCATAATCGGGCTCGACGGCTGATCCATCGGTTCGGCAAACGTGGTGTCGGCAGGAATATACCTGCCATGATCGGCCGTCACGATGATGGTTGTATCGTCGTACACACCGAGGTCTTTGAGCTGCGCAATGTAATCCGACACCATCTTCAGCGAACCGCGGCATTGCCGCTCGCGCGACGAATTGCCATCACCTACGTAATCTCCGTTCTCGTCCATAGTGTACGGCTCGTGAGCGCCCTGCAGGTGGATGAAGCGAAAATCGCCGACGCCTCCCTCGTCCTTCAGAGAAAGACCCACTTTTTCAAGATTATCGTAATACGAGACGTCATCCATAGTATAAAGAGCGTTGTCAAGGGCCTCCTCGTCAGACTCAGCGACCATAGCCTTGTTCAGTTCGTCGGTCCAGAACCAGAACGTCGGCTTGAACGACCAGGGAAGATCGCGGTACAAAGCGCATTTCCATAACATGGACACAGTGCCCTCGCGATTCAGCTCCGGACGCACTTCGTCTTGCATATTGTATACGTAACGCTCGGCGCCGCTATTCGCCTGAAAGAACGAGTCGGTGTATAAGCCAATAGAGTAGCCGCTGCTCTGAATAGTCTCTAAGAACGTGGCAGGCACATAACGGTTTTCGAAGAACTTGAACAGATTTGCGCGATCGTCAGCGTTACTTTCTGGAAGAACCTTCCCCGAGAGCAAATAAGGCACTGCGTAACGCGTAGGAATCATCATACCGGTGGAATTATGAAAATATGTGAACCCCGTGAACTCATTCATTGCCGACGGATCACTCGCGATCACCTTGTCGAGATCCTCCGTATCGTACGTATCGAGAACGAAGACGACCACATTTTTGCTCGGCGAAACGTTATAGAGCCCTTTCTGAGTAATCGGAGCATCCGACCGAGCAAGCACGCCGGAATCCGTGGAGGATGCCGACAAAGCGCTCGGCTGTTCGGCAGGCTGAGCGAACAAACTCCCAATGCCCACGGCCTGCACGATGATCAGACACACACTGACAACAGCGGCTGCTCCTCGGCAGGTCGGTCCGAACCATCGACTCAAAATAAGAGGAATCGCGATAATGGCAGCCCAGATGAGCGCGCTCAACGCAGTAATGGATGTGTAATCTTGCCAAGGAACCGCCTTGCCATCGGCCGCCGGTAGCGCACCGTTGAGAAATAGAGCCTGCACATATGCCGCAAGTCCGAGCGAAAACACCACGAGCATGATCACCTGAAACGCCTTGCCGCGAAACAGCGAGATGACCAGCGCTAAGCCCACAGCCATAATCGCTGCGGGAATCGCAACAGTCAGCCATATATCAGACAACCCGAACACGAGATCGGTCGTGTTGCTGGCGACGATCTCGTACGGCGCCACAACGAACAAGGTAAACACAGTGAACGCCGACACGATGAGCGCGTACACCGCGCGCTTGCCCCAGCCCCAGCCTCCGCGAGTTCCAACATCGCTCGGAACACTGGCGCGCTTCGCGGAGGGGCGACATCTTTTGCCGACAGGCGCAACCCGGACCTGCGCTCCAATAGGGCTTCCGTCGGTGTCAAGACGATGAACGTCGGGCTCCACGATCTTATTGGCGTTCTCGTCGATATTAAGCGCTTTGAACAATAGTTTGCGCGTGCGTCGAAGCGCCACGCCCGCCACCGCACCAAGAGCAACCGCCACGCCAGCGAAAGCCTGGATGGCGTAGGTCATGACTGAAGGATCCACATAGGCATAAGCGGGCGTTGCAAAGGCAAGCACCGCAAGCGCAGCCAGCAACGAGGCCGACGCGGCATCGAAAAGAGTGACGACAAGTCTCTTCTTAAGCATGATCCACCTGCTTCTTTTCCTCTTGTTTCGCCAGCATGCGCGTCAAAAGGTACTCGCCGGCAACTTCGCCGCCGCGACCAAGATTGAACACGAATCCGTCCAGCACCTCGGTGATGGATTCTTTCCATTCATCCTGCGTTGCCAGCATGTGTTCGACCACGCCGCCAATCGATGGCACGTCTTTCACGGCCACCGAGCGTCCAATGCGATTTCGAAGCGAGATGTCCGTCGGTTCGATACCGAGATCCTCATATTCGGGGTTGGATACCTTCATGGTCGTGTCCACGAACACCGCGGGTTTTTTAGTTGCAAAGCAGAACTCGCAGGGAATGGACGACCAATCCGTGATAAGGATGTCCGACGTCAGTACTGAATTATTGCTGCTGAAATCTCCTTCGAAGCATAGCTCGCCTTCGGGCAATGCGCTGTAGCGCGCCTTAAGGGCTTCCCACCTCGCCCCGTAACGCTTCACGTACTCAGGATGGGGACGCACGATAATCCGATACCCGTGGCCCATAAGCGAGCTCAGCATCTCGTCGATGCATGAATCCAAAATGCAGTCTTCCTGCCACGACGGCGCAATGAGAACAACAGGCCGCTCGTTGGGCTTGCGTGCTGCCTCGTCGCGCTGGTACGCGGCTATCACCTCGTCTATTAGATCATATCCGCATTCAATCAGCTCTTTGCGAGGCAGGCTACGCAGCTCCTCCGCACGTCTGAGCTCTCGCACTTGATGCGGGCCAACGCACATGATCGCATCGTAGTTGTCGTAAGACTCTTTCGTCGCCACCATGTGCGTACTGGTCATATGGTGAAACATGAATACGTACTCCACGTCCTTGCGGACGTACGAACGTTTATTGTAATAGTTGTCGAGGTCTTCTTGAGTGACCACCACGACGTCGGCGTCCATCTTCATCATGAGCGTGATGGTCTTCTTCTGCCCGATAAAGTACGGCTTGATGCGCGGTTCGCGCTTCGCAATTTCAAATATCTGATCGTCGGGATCGTTCGTCACGTAGTGTATCGGAGCATCCGAATGCCCAAGCAACCACTCGATGGCACCCTTGAAATATTTGTAGAAACCGCTGCTTTCCGAGTAGAAAACAATGTGCTTGTTCACCACGTTAAAAAAGCGCTTGTAGTCGGCTTTCTCGCGCTTTGAGAGCGGATCGAACCAACGACGCTTCTTGCGATCGGCCTCAAGCGCGTGCAAAGCGTCTAGCTCTTTGCGACTTTCCTCCAGGTCATCGTAATCGATGTGCCTACCCGGCTTGATGATCACATTGCACATCGCCTGAATAACGATAGACATGAGGTTCGAGCATACCCAGTAAAAGCCCATGCCCGTGGCCACAAAAACACCGAGCACAAAAGACAACGCAATAGACAAACCGTTAGTCATGTTCTTCTCGGCGCGCGACTGTTCTTTCTGCAGCGGATTAATCCGGTTTTGCGCGAAGCCCATGACGATCGCAGACAAACCTGCGAATAGCGGCATAACCCACGAAGCACCGCCATCCTCCCACGGCACCATGCCCATGAACTCCGTGCCGGGAGCTCCACCATCGGTGATCCAGTGCACTACCTCTACGAGGCCAAATAGCACGAGTATCTGCGCGGCCAGAGGAACGAGGCTCAACAGCGGATGATAGTGCTTTTCTTTGTACAATGCATTTTGGGCCTCGCCGATCGCTTCGCGATCGCCGAAAAACTTGACGTTAATTCGGTTGAGCGAGGGCATCAATTGAACCATGACGATAGCGTTCTTCTGACACCACAGCGACAAGGGAAGCATGAGCAACTTGATAATCACCGTAAACAAAAGAATCGCGATCCACCAATTCCCCGTCAGATCGTAACAGGGCTGCACAATGAGCCAGAGCAGGCTGGCAAAAGCATCTAACATGAAAGCACGAACTCCTTCGATGGTAACCTGAACGCACAAACCCGGCGCGAATGTTGACAATCGCATAACGAACGACTGATCATAGTATGCAATTTCAACCGATAATGCAACGCAAGCGCCCTGAGACCCGCATGAGAACACATTGTTTTCCACGGCCTCGACAAACACGCCCGCATATTTAAAAAAGCAGGTTTTGCATAGTTCGCCTCGCCTCCCTTTCCCGAGCCGTCGATCTACAGTAAACTGTCGGTCACATCACCCTCATCAGCAATTATCAGAAAACGGAAGGCACTATGAAAGTACTCGTAGTATTCGGCACACGACCTGAAGCGATCAAGATGTGCCCACTCGTCCTCGCGTCATCTCATGATCCAGCCGTAGACGTGCGCGTGTGCGTAACCGGGCAGCACCGAGAAATGCTTGACCAAGTTTTGAATATTTTCAAAGTCAAACCCGATCACGATCTCTCCATCATGCGCCCCGGGCAAACGCTTGGACTTATCACCACTTCGGTCATTGAAAAAATGGAGCCCGTGCTCGAGGACGAGCGTCCAGACATCGTCCTCGTCCATGGCGATACCACGACATCCATGGCCGCTGCGCTTGCATCTTTTTACCACCAGATCCCCGTGGGCCACGTTGAAGCAGGGCTTCGAACGTACGACCGATACTCGCCATTCCCCGAGGAAATGAATCGCAAGATCATCTCGGCGATTGCCACCTACCATTTTGCACCCACCGAGACCAATCGTCTTGCACTTGAACGCGAAGGCGTTGTCGAGCACGTGCACGTCACCGGCAACACCGTTATCGACGCGTTCCAATACACCACCCACGATGACTACGAATTCGTAAACGAAGACCTCGCACGGCATGATTTTTCGAAACCCACCGTGCTGATGACCGCGCATCGTCGCGAGAATCTCGGCGATCCTCTTTGCAACATCTGCGATGCCGTGAACGAGTTGAGCGAACTCTATCCGGACACATCTTTTGTCTATCCCGTCCATCTGAATCCGGCTGTGCGCGAGACGGTTTTCTCGAAACTCGGAAACAATCCGAACGTCGAACTCATTGACCCCGTCGACGTAGAAGACATGCACAACGCCATGGCTCGCAGCACGCTCGTACTCACAGATTCGGGAGGGCTGCAAGAGGAAGCACCCCATCTCGGCAAGCCTGTCGTAGTGCTACGCACCGAGACCGAGCGACCTGAAGCGGTCGACGCAGGGACAGCCGTGGTGGCAGGTGTCGAGCGGGAGGACATCGTGCGCATCGTGAGCAATATCCTCTCAGATGACAGTATCTATCGCTCCATGGCTAACGCAGCCAACCCATACGGTGACGGCCGTGCCTCCGAACGAATCCTTGCCATCTTGAAGGAGAGTTTTTGATGAGGGTTTATGTCGCGAGCTGGTTCTTTCCGCCAGCCACCTCCTCGGAGGGTATTGTCACCTACAAGCTTCTGCGCAATTCCGAGCACACGTTCGACGTGTGCTCCTCGCAAAGCGACCTGTGGGGCTACAAACACGAGCTGCCCGTACGAGCCGACAACATCTGCATCACGCCCATCAAAACCGACGAGGTCGACGAGTGGGTCGAGCGCGCCATCGAGTTGTTCGAGCGCGAGCACGAGCACAACCCCTACGACGCTGTCATGACGCGCAGCATGCCCCCTGAGAGCATTCTCGTCGGCGAAGCCGTCAAAAAGCTCCATCCCGAATTGCCGTGGATAGCATCCATAGCCGACCCCATAGCCCGCAACCCATACCAGATCAAGGATCTTGTTCTCGACAGTAAGAGCATGGACGATCGGGAGAAAACGTCTCTCGTCGATGCCCTTTCGAATGGTTTTGGCATTGACTCCTTCGACGACCCCGCCGCACAGTTCCTCAAGAAGATGAAAGAGCTTGAGGACAAAGCGATCAACGGGGCAGATGCGCTCGTCTTTCCCTGCGACACGCTGAAAAGCCATGTACTTGGCACCCGCCAACGCAAACGCGCCATCGCAATCCCGCACTCCTTCGATCCCGAGCTGCTCGAAGGAGCGAAACCCTCGGCTTCCCTGACTCGGGAATCGAGCCATCGAGATGCGATCACGTTCACCTTCTTGGGCCATACCGACCATCTCCGATCGCTCAACCCCCTTGTTTTGGCTTTGCATCACATCCAGAATACAAACACGGCTATGCTCGATCGCATTCGCGTCCGCTGCATTGGACACATTCCAAGCGACACGAGGGATCTCATCTATAATTTCCACCTGCACAACGTGGTCTCTATCGAGCCGAGCGTCGATTACTTGACGAGCCTCGCTATCATGGAGGAATCCCCCTGGCTCGTGCATGTTGACGCTTCGTTCGATTCCCTCGAAGAAACAGGTGGAAGCATCTTTTTCGCGGGAAAGATCGCCGACTACTTCGGCACGGGCGCACCCGTGCTCGGCATCACGGGCCACGGCTCCCCCGCTCAGAGCATGATCGATAGAGCCGGTGGTGTTTGCGTCGATCCACGCGAAACCGCAAAGCTAGCCGAAGCGCTCATCGGCATCGTGGAAGGTTCGCTTGTCCCGCATGTCGATCGCTCATACCGCGATCGCTTCGCTGCAAAGAATGCCGCGTCTATGCTCGACAGCCTTCTCGCGGACCTGACTTCGAGCGGCTCGTCTTTTTCACGAGAGACGTGGCCTCAAATTGGGGCATTGAAGAGCAATGAGAAGCTCGTTAGCATCTGCATTCCCTCTTACAACGTCGAGTGCTATCTCGATCGCTGCCTGCTCTCGCTCGTGTCTTGCCGCCATGCAAGCCGTCTGGATATCGTCATTGTAAACGACGGATCAAAAGATTCCACACTTGAAATCGCACGCGCATACGAACAGCACTACCCTGATATCGTGCAAGTCATCGATAAGCAAAACGGCGGTCACGGGTCCACCATTAACGCAGCGCTCGAGAAAGCCAAAGGCCGATATTTTCGCGTCATCGACGGCGACGACTGGGTCGACTCAAAAAGCTTCGACGAGCTTATCGACAATATGCTGGCTCAGAACATTGACGCAGACTTGATCTCGAGCAACTACTACCAAGTATTTTTCGAAGACGGCCACACATTCGCATGGGAGAAAAAAGGCGATTCAGAATATTACAAGCAATATGAATTCGCCTCGTCCGATTTTGCCATGGAGTACTTTGCCATGGCATCAGCCATGTTCAAAACCTCGGTCATGCGTGAAGCTCACTTTTCTCTGCAGGAACACACGTTCTATGTCGATGTTGAGTACCTACTGTTCCCAATCCCTTACACCCGTACCGTGATGTTTACGCCAGAATACGTTTATCGTTACGCGGTCGGAAACGCGGATCAGAGCATTAACCCCAGCACGTTCACCAACCGTTACGATCATCACGATCGCGTGATCAGGCGCATGCTCGCTTACTATGAGGAGCACGCACCCTCCATGGGTGCCGGCCAACGCGACTACATGCGCAGTCTGTTCAAGCGCCACCTCCTGCAGAGTCACTACTTGCTATCCCTCGTCTGGGACCCGGATCGTAAACGGGGCCTTTCTCGCGCACTCGACTTTGACCGGCATCTCGAATCCACAGACCCCGAGCTTTGGAAAGCTTGCGGCAAGCTGTACCCCGCGGTAGCAACCGCCCGAGCCAAGGGATTCGATCCCGAGCGAATCAGCAAGCCAAAAGACATCAACGATGGAGGGCGAACCCTTCGCGCCATTGCAGGTAAAGCGATTCGGCGGCTTAAAAACACGAAGCTCGCCGACTCTTTAGCAGCGAACGACGGCATTCGCACGGCCTATCGAAAAATCGTAGGTCGTTGACAGCCGCAGCATAGGCGCATCGAAAAGATGAGGAGAAGTGCGGCTGCACGCGCTCATTCGATTGTGCAGTCGCCTGAGTAACCCTATAATAGGCATTTCGCAATGATCTGCCGCTCCTGCGACATAACGAGAGAGGGACGTATGACAACCGAAGCCGTGCAGGCCAAATCATGGAAGCACAATTTCTTCGTGCTCTCGACGCTGGTAACCAAGGACTTCAAGCTGAAATACCGTCGCAGCGTGCTCGGCGTTCTATGGAGCGTCCTGAACCCCTTGCTGATGATGCTCGTTCTCTCGGCAGTCTTCAGCTTCATGTTCCGCTTTCAGATCGAGAATTTCCCGCTCTACCTGATCCTCGGCAACATCCTGTTCACGATGATGGCAAACTCCACCTCAGCCGCAATGACTTCAATCATCGAAGCGGCTCCCCTCATTAAGAAAATACGAGTAGAGAAACTGGTCTTCCCCCTTGAAAAGGTCATTTTCGAGCTGGTTAACTTTGCAATATCCCTTATCGCAGTCGCAATCGTGATGGTGTACTACCAGATCGTTCCAACGGCGAACCTGATATTTCTGCCGCTCCTGCTGCTGTACATGGTCATCTTTTGCACAGGGCTGGGGCTCATCCTCTCGGCGCTCGCCGTCTTCTTTCGCGACACCATCCATCTCTGGGGCGTCGTCATCACGGCATGGACCTATGCGACCCCGCTGTTCTACCCCATGGAAGCCCTACCCGACTGGATGCAATCCATCATGGCATTTAACCCGATGTATCACTATGTCACGTATTTCCGAGACATCATGATGTGGAACACCAATCCGGGCGGCATGGAGAACCTCACGTGCCTGGGCATGGCACTGATCACGTTAGCCGTTGGCTTGCTTGTATTCCGCAAATCTGAACACAAATTCATCCTCTACGTGTAAAAGGTGCCGCTACCATGAATGAACCTATCATCAAAGTCGACAACGTGAGCATGGTGTTCAATATCGCCAACCAGCAGTTGAACAGCTTGAAAGAGTACTTCATCACCCTGCTGCGACGCGAATTGTTTTTCAAGGAATTCACAGCCCTCAAGGACATAAGCGTCACCATAAACAAGGGCGATGTTTACGGAATAGTCGGAACAAACGGCTCAGGCAAGAGCACGCTCTTGAAGATAATAGCCGGCGTACTCGAACCAACGCGCGGCACCTGTGAAATCAACGGCACGATCGCGCCCCTCATCGAACTTGGAGCGGGCTTCGATGCGGAGCTGACGGCGCGCGAGAACGTCTACCTCAACGGTGCTCTGCTGGGGTATAGCAAGTCGTTCATTGACGAAAGCTTCGACTCCATCGTCGCTTTCGCCGAAGTCGAGAATTTCATCGATATGCCGCTCAAGAACTACTCAAGCGGCATGGTTGCGCGCATCGCGTTCGCAATCGCCACCGCGACCGTCCCCGACATCCTCATCGTTGACGAAGCACTGTCGGTAGGCGATTTCTTGTTCCAAAAGAAATGCGAGGATCGTATCAATGAGCTCGTTAAAGAGCACGGCACGACGCTTTTGTTCGTCTCGCACAGCATCGATCAAGTAGAGAGCCTCTGCAAACAAGCCCTCTGGATCGAAAAAGGCAACATGCGCATGCAGGGTTCTGCCGAAGAGGTCTGCGAGGCATACAGACGACTGGGAGCGTAATTCGCAACAGCGCTTCGCCACCCCACGTCTCCGCAGACGTCATTTTTACTCTTACCAGAAACAGGAAGAGACAGGTCGAAATTCCCAATAAACGATACAGGAGTCCAGAAACGGCTCAGTGCAAATTCAAAAATCTTTTTACCCTGCTCAAGCTATGAAAGAGCTTCACACGTCCATCGTCCCAAACATCCATTCTCTCAACGAAGCGCAAGGGATCGTTAACGAGCAATGACAGATCGCTCCAATCCTCGGAAGAGAATAGCTTCGGATCGAGCACTGCCCCATCTTTGAATTCGTGAGATATACGCTCGGCATACTCTCTATGATATATAGATGCGATGCGCTTATAATTCCAAATGTAAGCACTGTATTTTCTTTTACCCATGATAGGTAGAAGGCTTTCGTACCCGCCTCCACGTTCGGCCAGGAAGCGCTCGATTTCGGAATACTCCTCACAAACGTCATAGAGCTTATCGACTTGATTGATCGAAGATGATTCATTGTCCTGTCTATAGAACACAAACGCTTCAGGTATCATAACCGCGCGCCCAGCGCAGGCCCAAAGTTTAAAACTGAACGATGTATCTTGATACGAAGCGCCCGGTGTTTCAAGCAACCTAAGATTATTGTCGACAATGATGCTTCGTCGCACAAGCATGCAACATAAGGCAGGGGGAAGAAGGAAGCACTTTTCTTGACTACGCGGGTCGAACGGAACGTGACACTCATTTTGATCCGCATATCTTACGAGTTCCGTTCGCTCAGCAGGCTCCGACCAATACAACATGATATTGCAGCGCACGATATCCGCTTGATACTCGCAAGCTTTCTTGTAGAGAGTTTCGCACATTTCAGGCTTACAAAAATCATCGGATTCCAGCACTCCAACGTATTCGCCTTGCGCGACTGAGAATCCAAGGTTCATACTGTTTCCATACCCCGCATTCGGCTTCGTGATCACCTTAAAACGAGCATCATTGGCCTCGTACTCGCGTAGGATAGCAAGTGATCCGTCCGTAGATCCATCATCGACGCAAATCACTTCGATGTCTTGAAGCGTTTGAGCACATAAGCTATCAAGGCACTTCCTCAGATATCGTTCGACATTAAACACAGGAACGATGATGGAGATTAGCATTTTTTCACTTTCTGCGATACGTGACTATAACTTACTCGAAAGGCGACCATGCCATTGTAGCCGATGAATGGCATGGTCGCACAAAGAGCATCTTCATATCGGTCTCAAAATACGCAATAGTTGCATTACGGAAACTCATTGGCGAGTCTCTTTTGCCTACTCCAAGCAAGAAGCAATAGCGTTAAACGTGTCGGGAGACACAGCCGCAGGCCCGCCGAATACATAAGCGGTCGAAACATTCGGAGCATAGGAGCCAATGAAGCTGTCTACCGTCGTACGATTATTGTCAGCAACCAAAACGAGGGCAGCATTGTTCTTCCCACAAAGAGCTGCGCCTGCAAGAGCATCATAATAAGATTCTCCGGTTGCGATTCCCATTCCATCGACCTGCATACCTTGCGAAACGCACCATGTCGCAATCTCGTTCGATGTCTCATATGCAGTCGGACCTGAAAGCCTTCCCGCATAAAGGCCACCAAGCTGAGACTCAACTTCGGGAGAAACGGCAACGACTCCTCCTACGATGTACACTTTTCTAATTGCGGAAGATCTGATTGCCTGCAGCGTCTCGTCCGACAGCACTCCCGTACCAGACTCGGCAAGCAGAATGGGAGCATGATTGGCATACGCATAAGGAGCAACCGAGAGAGCGTCTTGAAAACTTCCCGACGTCGCAACAATGGCCGTATCGCCCCACCCGTCAACCTTCCGAAACAGCTCCACCGCTGTGGAGGTTGCCGTATTTCCAGCGAAACGCTCCACTTTTGCGACCCCGGCAATTGATCGAATTTGATTGACGACATGCTCGGACACGGCTGCCGGCCCTCCTGCGATATAGATGCAACTCGACCGCAAGCGTCGTATCTCCTGCTCCGTTTGGGAAGAAAGAGACTGTTTGTCAGTAAGAAGCACTGGAGCCCGAGAAAGCCCAGCCAAACCAGCAGCCGTGAGCGCATCCCAATACCCGTCCGTCGTGGCAACAATAGCATACGGGGATGATCCTGCTGCGAAACCCTCCAAAGTGATCGCGCGCATGGTATCCAACGCTATAGGGCCATGCAAACGAGTGAGCTTCGACGACGCTTCGTCGTCGCCCGCAGCCGGATCATCGCTCGAACCGTCTACGCATGTCCCACATGGTTCATATCCCCGAGAAATAGCACTGCGCAAACTTAACGACACCGGATTTTTCATACCCGAACACACTGCAGAGTAATGATACTTTCCTTTTCCTGATTTTGGAACGTATACTGTTCTATCGATATTTGAAAGAGACGCAATCCCTTCCTCGATCGGGTTGGACTCAACATCAGACAACGGTTCAAGCAAATCGGCATCAAAAGCAGACGTTTCCTCATTCGCGTCCCCCGTCAAGGCATCGAGCTCCGCATCGTCGTCCATCAAGCCAAACTCATGCAGCGAATCCTTTTCGGATACTGGGATCTCATCCGCATACAAAACACCGCTTCCGACGCTTACGCTCAAAGCAAGCACAAGCGCAATTGACGAGAATACGCGAGTCGCTACTCGCGCACCACTGCATTTATTCTGCACTTGCACGTCGAATCACCTTGTCCTTCATTAAACCTAATCGAGAAGCTCATACGTTGTATGGCAAGTATACGCCTTACATTCGCGTCTGGATCGGTAGTAATCAGGGTCCGACGTACATCATCTCAAAATTCTCTATCAGGGCATTCGGCACTGCAGCTTGACCGCCGAAGACGAAACCATGCTGCAAGTTCGCTTTGCGAGACGTAAGATAGGCTCCATTCCGAGACAAGGAAATCATGCCCTCCATGCAGCTTGTATCACCCTCTGAGGCGAGCATCAAAACCGAATTGTATTTCCCGCAAAGTGCTGCGCCCGTCAAAGCATCCCAATAGCCATCAATAGTGGCTACTCCTGCATTCTTTGCCGTCATTCCTTGAGAAATCGCATACTTCGCAATCGCGAGCGAAGTTGACGCAGCAGTGGGGCCCGATAACCTTTTCACCTCAAGTCCAAAAGAACCGAGCTGCCGATCCACATCGGTCGACACCGCTGCAGGGCCTCCTACAATGATAGCGTTTTCAAAATCGCCCGCCGCAATGGCCGCAAGCGTATCATCCGACAGTGCATGGCTATCGACCTCAGCCAGAAAGACGGGAGATTTTTTCAAATACGAGAAAGGCGCGATCGAAAGCGCATCCCAATGCCCATCAGCTGTCGCAACGATTGCGGTTTTCGACCACTGTCCTATTTTCGCTTTGTAGACCTGAACAGCGGTTTCCGTTGCGGTTTTTCCACTTTGCCTCGAGACGGATAGCCCCATGTTTTCAATCTGAGAAATAACCTCGTTCGACACCGCAGCTGGGCCACCTACGACAATCGCCCTCGTTGCTTTTAACCGTTGTGTCTCGCGTCTCGCTTGATCGCTCAGACCCGTTCCCTTTGTGAGCAAAATCGGAGCTTCCTCAAAAGACGCGAGGCTTGACGCGGTTAGAGCGTCCCAATATCCATCGAACGTGGCCACGACCACTGAGTTCGAGCCCGATGGATAACTTTTCCTTGAAATACTCTCCATAGTTTCAAAAGCGGTTGCACCCCAGATCCGCTCCCAATGAGATACCCTTTTAATAGTATACTTCACGCTGAACGAACCGGTAAGGTTCTGGTTGACGGCAGACACCGTGACCGTCGGAGCAGCTGAGGAACCTTTGCCGGCGGCGTTGACGTTGTTTCCATAAGACAGGGCGACATCGGATGCAAGCCAACGACGTCCTCCTGCGCTAATCTCCCAGCCGTCGGCAAGAACACAAGGCTTACCGCTCCAATCCTTATCAGAAACACCCGGAAGCACGGCTCCATGTTCGTATAATTTCCCAAGAGATATGTCAACCTTGTTAATCGTGAAAGGAACCTCCAACGATCCAGTCAAGTTTTGACTGTTAGCCGAAGCGACCATCACAGGAGCTTCCTTCGATGCTGATTGCGCTGCATTCACATTGTTACGATACGTTAGTTTTACTTCATGAGAGCTGAACGTTAATCCGGACGCCTTGAGCGACCACCCATCGGATATGGTTTGCGCTGCGCCGTTATACGTTCTCGGCACGATGCCCGGGGAAGAGGCCCCCCGCTCGTAGAATTTTCCCGACGATATATCGAGCGGTTCAATAACAAACGTTTGTGCAAAGGATCCGGTAACGTTGCTCGTTTTACCACTAGCGATCACGGTTGGAGGGTTGTCGCTATAACCTCCACCGACATTGACATTGTTCGAATACTCAATAACAATGTCCTTGTCGTCCAACTCGATGTCATTTTGCCTGATAGTCCATCCAGGAGAAAGCGTTTGCCCTGCGCCATCATACACCCTTGCAGCAATACCTTCCGAAGAGGCGCCGGCTTCATAAATACGACCTCGGTCTAATTCGAAAGGCTTGATATCGAACTTTACATTGAATGAGCCTTCTACGTTCGAACCGTGGCCCTTTGCAATGACGGTAGGTGCCGAAGGATCGAACGCGGATGTAGCGTTCGTGTTATTGAGGTAGGTCAGATCTATATCGTTTTCACCAACTTCCAGATCCCCTGACCTTACTACCCATCCGGAAGCCAGAGTTTGGCTTTCCCCGGTATAGGTTCGAGCGGCAACCCCCGAAAGGCTCGATCCGATTTCGAATAGCTCCGCAGAAGAGATGTCTGCTTTCGCAATAGAGAAAGGAACCTCAAACGTACCTTCGAGGTTTTCACTTGTTGCCGAGACGATAGTCGTTGGAGCGTCCCCACTCATCCCGTTTCCCGCAGCCACGTTGTTTCGATACGACAAAACGATATCGCCAGCTCCGAATTCAATCCCATCGACTACGACTCTCCATCCGTCCAATAGCGTTTGCGGCTTTCCCGTATACGTCTTTTCAGCAACACCTTGAGCAGACGATCCGAATTCATATAAAGATCCCTGCGCAATGGAAAGAGGCTTCACCGAACAGTTGAACGAAAACACGGCGACGACAGCCGAGTCTTTTGATGAAATCCTTATTTTGCCCGGGTACGACCCCGCATTTAGACCCGTCTTTAGTTTGCACGTAAGAACAGCAGAGTCTCCAGGCGCAAGCACCGTATTCGAAATCGCCCCCACTTCGTATTCATCCAAACCGGCATCAAGCAAAGGAACAAGCTGCTCAACGGCCACGTTTCCCGTGTTCTCCACCGAAAACGCTATCTCACTTTCGCGTGCATATCCATACACAACATCAGGAGGCGTCATCATCTCAATCGTGAGCGGATGCTCTTGTTTGACTACGTCATGGCGCTTGACGAGCGCATCATGAGTACCGTAATCGGTAAAACCGACATACACCGACTCACCGGCAATCGCCATAGAGGTCGCGTATGCGGGTGAATAAACATCGCTCCCAAGGCTCTCCCATGTCTCGAGATCGCTAGCCGGAGAAGAATACACCTTTGCAACATACCCCTCCCGTGTAGTCATACAAAGATACAAGCGTCCCTCACTTGAAGCAATCTTCCCCGTAGGCGACGATTGTTCATACCCTTTGAGAGACACCGAGCGTTCTACATTGCCCAATCCATCGAGCACCACGATCTGGGGTGTCGCCACATCACCATTCGGGAACCTCAACCCTTGATACACATAGGTCTTCCCGCCGTCATGCGCCACAGAGACGGAATAGGCTGCATGCTCGCTTTTCGACAGCTCTTTCCATTCGTTATTTTTGAACCAGCGTACGAAGCTTACATCTTTATATATATCACCATAGCTGACAGCAAGACCATCACCAAGCTCGAATGCCTTCATGTCGGTGACGGTACCCGCCGGAACCGACGCGACACGGCTTAGTGCCCCTTCGGCTACCTCGTAGACCACAACGTCCTCGAATCCCACTTCGCCTTCGGTGTTGACTACATATAGCTTTTCTCCAACGAAAGCCATGCTCGGAGAGCCTACTCTCGCACCGGCTTCGTACGTCGCCAAAGTACGCCACGCCCCATCACGATACTCTTTCAGAATGATGGTGTAACCGCCGTCGCCTATTCCAATGACATACGGCACACCGCTCTTTATCACAAGGCTACAACCATACGAATAATCTGAAAGCACTCCGAGATCGGTCCATCCTGAACCTTCGTATTTCAATACGGTTCTCGTTCTCCCATCTTCATCGACGAGAGCGTACACATTGTCCCCATCCGACTGAAGTACAACCCCTCTTGCTTTTGGTGCGATCTGACTTCCCGAGGCATCAAGATTCTGGACGCTATCCCATAAATCAAGCGACTCATAATCCGGATATGCAAGACTGAATGTAATCGAGTCATCGACCTGCTCGACCACCTCAACCACTATTCCCGAGTTCGCTCCATTCGCATAGCACAAGGCGCCGTCGATGATCCCTCTGGAAAAATCGCTTGAACCGATCGATTGCCGCGACCCGCTTGCGGAAATCTGAGCATCCTTTAGATCGCCGGCAGCGTTGCCAAGGCCTGTCTCATTCGGCCTAAATACATACGCATAGTCGTTTCCATTGATGTTGCCCTCGTCTACGTAGGCAGGATTAACTCGATACACAATCAATCCTGACCCGCCGATCTTCGAATCCAAACCTGTTACATTGGATCCCTTTTGACGGTATTCGGCCACAAAATATTCCGAACCCCCTAAGGGCGACCTGAACGCCATCGCCTGGTTGCCCTCAAGCTTGTACGTTCCCGCTTTCGTCACCTCGGGGATCGTCGTCCATCCGATCTGCTCCCTCGTTATGGCAAGTGGACGCGATCGTGAGCCAGACGATGCCATGATATCCCACACTCCTACCGGACTGCCGGCATTGGCCCCAGAACGATAATAATCGCGAGCTCCAAGCGTATGCAGGTATTCATGCGCAACCACGCCCCAATCAAGAGACGCCTGAGTGGTCGGAATGATGTTGTAGGCATCTATTGTTCGAGCATTCGCCCCGTTGCCGACTTTCAAAGAAGGGTCGTTTGCATTTGCCTTATGAGCATGGAAAGGCGTTTGCTCATCGCTCGGTACACCCGCAACTACGATGAGCACATTGTCCACATACCCGTCCAGATCGCCGTCGACACGCGACCCCGCATAATCGTCATAGGTTTCATTGAATCGGTTTATCACTTTGCTGAGAAAATCCAGATCCGAGTTCCATCCGAAATCTTCAGAAGCAACATCGAGTGTAAGATACGAAACACGCCCATCGCTTCTCGTTTGGGGAAAGTCCGTCACCACGTCATGCTGTCCTTCGGACACGGCGGCAAGATAACTCCGAAGGCCCCAACCCACGTAACTGCTCGAATCCGGCTCATTGAACTGATGGGTCATATGCTCCCAATTGGTTCTTATTTCAGGCCGCGCCCCGTTGAGATACGGCTCATTAAACCCCGTGTCGCCATCGCCCACCTCATCCCCAGCGAACCGCACAAGCAGAACCAGGTTGCGAGCCTTGCCGGCTTGATTGATAGGATCGACAGGAGAAGCAGGCAACACCGAGTCAACAGCCGCTTTCGCATTCACGGCACCATGACTTCCGCTCACCAACAACCGGTCGTTCTCGCTATCCTGCACAGGATCAGCCGTTTCCTCCAAAGCAGAAACCACCTGATCAACCGACAAGTCCGGGTTGGCAGCCCATAGCAACGCCGCAACGCCTCCTACCAATGGAGAGGACATTGAAGACCCGCTTAACGTACGATATCCTTCTGCGTCGGTATGCGAAGTCGACGTAATTGAAGCACCGTAAGCACTAATATCCTTGTACTCGTTATAGTCCGACCAATACGTATTGCCACCATCCCGATCAAGAGATGTCACAGATAGGCATTCTTCAAAATCCGAAGGCAGCGAACGATCCGTCAAAGGATTCCCGTTCGCATCCCCGTTACCCCCAGCGCATACTGTCAAAACTCCGTGCTCGTTACGCATCGACGCAATGGCTTGCTCGAAAGCCCTGTCGCTCGAACTCGAATTCGAAGGATAATAGCCAAGACTCAGGTTAATCACCCGCAAATTGAAGACCTTACCCGCATTAATTAGATTCGCGAGATAACTATACGCCTTGATTATGTTGGATGTGGAAGCTCGCGCCGACAGGGAGCTGGCCCCATCGTTGAACACTTTTACCGGAAGAACGGTTGAGTTGTAGGAAGCACCGGCAATCCCAATTCCGTTATTGGCTTGAGCGCCGATAATGCCTGCGACATGCGTTCCGTGCCCCATAACATCCCCGCGAGGCACCGTCCCGTTGGACGACAATTGAGAGAGCGGCGCATCGTGATACGTGTCGTAAGCCAGTTCGGCATCGATAACTCCAGAAAGATCAACGTGGTCGAGTCGACACCCCGTATCGAGCACCGCCACCGTCACCTTGCCGTCGGAAGTAGCAGAATTCCATGCATCAATGGTTTTACTTTGGTATAAATAGTACTGATTTCCATTGGGCACTAGCGAGTTATTGCACAGCGGATCATCAACGGAAAAGGCTTCGCAATCATCCTCTGCAAGCGGAATGGCCTCGTCGTCGACGTCTTCAATTCCATCGATCAAGCGATACGAATAATTCGGCTGCGCATACGCAACTTCAGGCAAATCAGACAACTCGGCAATAGTATCATCAACAGTCATACCATCAGGTGCCTGAGCTGAAACTATGGCACCGCTTCCCTCTGTTTCAGGCGCGATTTCCTCAATCACCTGAACATCGGCCCCTTCAAGAACCGATGCGGCATCATCGTTTAATGCACGGGCGGTTGAAGAAGACGGGTCATTGAACACGACGATAACCTCACCCGCAACGCAATCTTCACGCGGCTCCTCTTGCGCCACCGATCTCGCCACATCTCCATCAGAAGGCATCTCAGCCTCTTCTAGAGCTGCGACAACCCCATCCTCCTGCGATTCGCTACCCAAGTCAGGAATTACCTCCATGAGGGTGCTTTCGTCAGATCCGTCGTCATCTGCCAAAGCGCCTGACGGCTCGAGGAGTGACGGCTCTAAGACAGTCGAGGCTTCAGCCGGTGACGAATCATCCATCGTCCCAGCAGCCTCCGACCTCTTTTCATCAACCGCATATGCGATTGCGGGAATAGGAAGAGCGAGCGAGATGGCCAGCACGAACGACAGCAGCCCTCGGCAGACAAAGCTAAGCAACATACAACCACCCCGACCTCCAACGCATCCAATGCCGTAGCTGCATTATACGGCATTGATCCCCTTCCAATCGTCGCCACCCTCTTTGCGTCCCACCAGGGCCCCGGCGCAAAGGAAAAGGGTCCCCGATCCTGGCCGGATCGGGGGCCCTCGGGCCTCTCGGCGGAAACGGAAACGCCCTCCGCGAGCGCGACGCCCTATCCTCCCACAGCCTGACGCTGCAGTACTTTCGGCGATGGCGGGCTTAACTTCCGGGTTCGGAATGGGACCGGGTGATCCCCGCCTCCATGGTCGCGCTCGCGCAGGGCGTTCCCGCGCGGGCCTGTATGGCCCCGTCAGGGCCGCGGGATCCCCCCGCGCCACCCTGGCGGTTGCACAGCGCTCGTGACTTTCGATCGCACAACCCGAGGGATATGCATGCGAAGAAGAGCTCGGGCTATTAGTACCGCTCGGCTGAGGCGCTCGCACGCCTTGCACCTGCGGCCTATCGACCAGGTGTTCTGCCTGGGCCCTTACCGGAAAGAGGACTCATCTTGGAGACGGCTTCCCACTTAGATGCTTTCAGCGGTTATCCGTGCCGGACGTAGCTAGGCAGCCGTGCCGTTGGTCGACAACTGCTGCACCAGAGGTCCGTCCACCCCGGTCCTCTCGTACTAGGGGCAGACCTCCTCAATCCTCTTGCGCCTGCGGAGGATAGGGACCGAACTGTCTCACGACGTTCTGAACCCAGCTCGCGTACCGCTTTAAATGGCGAACAGCCATACCCTTGGGACCGACTTCAGCCCCAGGATGCGATGAGCCGACATCGAGGTGCCAAACCTTGCCGTCGATGTGGACTCTTGGGCAAGATCAGCCTGTTATCCCCGGAGTACCTTTTATCCGTTGAGCGACGGCCATTCCACTCTGTGCCGCCGGATCACTAGAACCGACTTTCGTCTCTGCTCGGCTTGTGGGCCTCGCAGTCAAGCCCGCTTGTACTCTTGCGCTCTGCGAACGGTTGCCGACCGTTCTGAGCGGACCTTTGCGCGCCTCCGTTACGTTTTGGGAGGCGACCGCCCCAGTCAAACTACCCGCCTGACACGGTCCCCCCGCCGGATCACGGCCGGGGGTTAGATCGCCGACGCGACGAGGGCAGTATTCCAAGGTCGGCTCCGCCCGGGCTGGCGCCCGGGCTTCGCAGCCTCCTGCCTATCCTCTACGCGCCGAGCCAACGATCAATGTCAAGCTGCAGTAAAGGTTCACGGGGTCTTTCCGTCCTTCCGCAGGTAATTCGCATCTTCACGAATAATACAATTTCACCGGGTCCATGGTTGAGACAGCGCCCAAATCGTTACGCCATTCGTGCAGGTCGGAACTTACCCGACAAGGAATTTCGCTACCTT
>OGYB01000160.1_pt1 | contig 56868 bp, 47 predicted proteins | sample 1576421 | NCBI WGS metagenome assembly OGYB01 (sample SAMEA3541577, study PRJEB24748) | human gut metagenome | biome: human gut; feature: human-associated habitat; material: faeces | place: China | collected 2012
TTGTATAGGGCATCAACCGCGCAGTCAAATTTAAATTTATTGATTATAAATAGTTACTTATTTTACGATTGCTTTTACAGCTGCTTCACCTTCTACGGCTACTACAACTACACCTGCAGGAGCAGAGATAGTAGCGTTGTCGGAAGAAAGAACTGTGCTGGCGATTGTCTGACCAAGAACATTCGTGATCACTACTGTCTTGCCGGCTGCACCGTTGATAACAACTTCACCTTCCTTAGCAATTACTGATACTTCAGATGTGTTGATACCTTCGTTAGCTGTCGGGTTTGAGTGTTCTGCTGCCAGATCAAACTTGTCACCTGCTTCGTAACCTTCAGCTACAACTACTACACCGTTGATGTTCTTCAGGTAACCATTGTTTGCTACTTCCGGCTGTTTGTTCTTAGCAATGTAAGCGTTATAGTCGTAGTAACCTGTCTGGATCTTGAATGAACCGTCGGCTTCGTGGTTGATCGGATCGATGTAACGGAAGGCGAACTTAGCGGTGTTGAAGTCGCTTGTGCCCAGGTCGATTACATCAGATGCTTTCGCACTCTTCTTATAGTTCTTGTCGGTGATATACAGTTTGTCGGCTGTGCGGAAACCATATACGAAACCTAACTTAGCATATGTTTCACCTGCTTCAGTATCGTTGATATACTTGTTAGCATGGATAGCACCGTTCTGGTAAGCTACATTTGCTGTGTCAACCAGGTTAACCAGGAAGCGACCGTAAGTTGTATCCGGTGTTAACAGGTGGTTAGCATTGTCGAATGTTGCAGCCTTATATTCCGGATTAACAACCAACAGATACTGATAACGGTTGTTGTTACCACGTTTTACATAAGCTGTGTCAACATACAGGGCAGGAGCCATAGTTGTCAACTGAGCCTTGTTACCCAGGTTCAGGAATTCACCGTTTTCATACATCTGATCGTAATCATTTTCCTGACGGAAGATGCGGATCGTGTCACCCATGCTCTGCAGACGATATTCAGGAGCACCTAACTTCTGTACTTTGAACAGGTCGTTAGAGTTGATTTTCTCATAGATCTTTTCAACTTCTACAGCACCCTGTTTTGTCAGTGTGGTTGCACCATACAGTTTGCTAGAACCCAGTGTGAACGGATTTGCATTCGATCCTTCTGGATATCCATCCTTATCATACTCAACGCCACCATTTACACTTACGATATTGTACAGATCAGTAGCTTTTTCTTTCAATACGAAACGATAAGCTTTAGAGACATCTTTCGTAGTCTTGAATGACTTGAAGTTCGGGTCACAGATCATAGACAGAGTTGTTGTAGTCTGCGGATTTTCGTAAGTCAGATATTCGTCGTTAGCCGTATTCTGCAATGCATAACCGATGATAGCGATTGTATCGTTCTTGCTGAACAATTTATCATCTTTGAAATACTGCGGATAACGGAATGTATAGATTGAGTCGGAAGCCGTCTTGAGGAAGCCGTCCTTATCAAATTCGCGAGCACCTGTCAACGGAACGATTCTCCAATTCACTGCTGCTTCTTCGTTGTGAGACAAGCCCAGGAAGTGACTCTTAGCTGTATGGTTTTCACCTACATAATAGTCTTCTTCTGTAGAAGCAACCAACAGACGGAACTGTTCGTCCTGTACATCCAATGCTTTCAGATCTGCATAACCGTCGCGCTGCATGGTTCCGGCTTTGAGATCTTTAACTCCTGTGATGATCATAGTATCACGAGTTGCACCAGCGGCAAACAATGAAGAAGAAGATACTGCATACTTGTTATCGCCTAAGTAATACATAGTGTTAACAGTAAATGTCTTGCCACTTTCACGGTTTACGAATGTGAAGCTTGTTGCATCTTTCAGACCGGCAACACCCTTCTTGTTCAACTCACCGCTCTGGCCGTCTACATTTACAATCCATTGTCCTTCCGGCTTGTTGAACAGCATTTCAGATTTGTCGGCAGTTTCCTTGACATCAGCACTCGGAACACGGCCGTTCAATACTTTACCATTTTTGTCCTTAATAGACGGATGGTTAGCGAACTCGATATTTACATATGTATAGTTCAACGGGCTGTTGTCGCTCTTTGCTTTAACCAGGTTATTCAAGCCCAGATCAGCAGCTACCCAGTAAGCTTTATCATTTGTAACAGTCAGGTAAACACCCTTCTGAGCACCTGTCTTCACTTCGAAAGAAGAGATGAAAAGCTTTGTAGCTAAAGAAGCCTGGTTGTAATCTTTCACTTCAATGCTATAAACAGCTTTGCCTTTACCACCTTCGTTCTTCACGTTGTCATAAGAGAATGTGAAGTAAGGAGCGTAAGTGCCTTTATTGAATGCACCGGAGTTTGCCAGGATTTCAAGCATAGCCTTTTCGCCTACAGTAGTGAATTTGTAGCCACCATTCTTCAAATCAGTCTTGATGCTTGTCCATTCAGAATCCTTCGTAGTTTCCAGAACGATGTAGCGGTCGCCACTCTTCAGAAGGAATGCACTTTCATTGCTATTCTTATCACCTGTAAGTTCAACGAGTTGTTCGCCAGCAGCTGCTCCAGATACATACTTAACCGGTACCAGATCAGCATCAGCAAATACATTGCCTGTTGTGATATCCTTAGTGGCTGCATCGCCATCTTCATCGATGTACTTATGTCCCAAAGCAACGCCGAAGCTTACTCTTGAACCGAAGTCGTTCAGAAGTTTATCGACAGTGAATGCTGTAGGTACAGCCTGCACATCGAATTTGAACAGTGTTAACGGAGTCTGAACATTATTGCTTACCAGCTTGCCAGCATCCACTTTCAGGAATGAACCGTTCTTGGTCTGCAAAGAGAACGAACCGTCATACATCTTACCGATAAAGTCTGTTTCTCCGTCTACTGTCAGATAGGCTTTTGGAGATAATGCCTGGCCGTTTCCATTGCATTTAAGGAAAGAGTAGCTATAATTATCATTTGACAGAGCAGAGATAACGATCTTCCATTCGTTGTCTACTGAATTTGTACCATCAGAAATCGTTACGATATCACCTGAGCTGACAGAAGTCAACTGACCTGTCATAACCAAAGCAGGAGCTTCGCCGGTTGTCGACAGAGTAGCAGTTGTAGCAGTTCCGGCAATAACCAGGCCTTGAGTTGCATTGTAAGTTACTGTCAGAGCTTTGTCTTTTACAACCAAAGCATAGGCATCAGCTTTTGACGGAACACCTAAATACATCGCATTTTCGCCTGCTTTTTGAGCAGCCAGGTTCACCAGTTTGCTCTCCTTCAGGATCCATGAGTCGGGAGTCGTCACTTCGTTTGCAGCTGTCCAACCTGTAGTTTGCAAATACTTGCCATCAGTTGATTTAACCGTGAAAGGAGCAGGAATTTCAGTTGCTTCGGTGTTACCCGGAATAAATGTAATCATGCCATTCTCAACACGTACACCGGCCTCTGTCATACCTTCCACATTAGCACCTGCCTCTTCAGCCGTCTGTGCAGTTGTAGTGACGCGGTCGCCCGGAACTGAAGCAGCATCGGTTACTTCAGCAAATACGTATTGCTTGCCTGCTTCCAATGAGGTGGCGGCGAAAGTGTTTACTTTGTTGTTTACAATTTCGTATGCGGTGAGTTTAACTCCCGAAGCACCTGATACAGCTGCTTCATCGCCTACAGCTAAAACATCACTACCATTCTTATACAAGAACTCACCACCATTCTGTAATTTCAGAGCCCCGTCTGTTCCAATTATGAAAGCGGCAGCATTTTTAACATCAGCACCCCAAGCAGCTGCATTTGTCAAATATGCCTTTGTTGTAACGCCTTCAAACATTACGGTGTTGTTATCACCGATGGTCATCACCTGATTGGCAGGACAGCTTGATAAGCTTGAAATGGTTGCACAATTTCCCTTCTCAATCGTTTCTGGGGCAAACTCGATGGGAGAGATAGAAGTACCATCACCATCCATATCTAACGAACTTCCATTCAAGTTTGCATTCGGTACAGCAGCCAGATAGCATGTGCTTCCTTTGGCAATACCTTCAAGTGATTGAGCTGCACTTGTAGGATTAGCCGTAGTGAAAAGAGCAACTTCATTACCACTACCAGGTGTAGTGGCTAGGGTTATAGCAACTCCTGGCTCGTTTTTTATTTTAACTCCACCTAATGTAACACCAGCACTTGATGTAGCTACCTCACATTGTCCCTTAATCGGCGTAGTTAATAAGTCAACCTCACCGCCATCTGCAGCAGGAGCTATGGCAGCACCCAAATAATAAATAGTTTCACCAACTGTATAAGATAAAGCATTATACGTAGCTCCAGTACCATCATCTAGCTTTTCAAGCTTAAAAGGTATAGCATTAGCTTGGCCAGCGTCCCAACTCGTGTAGCTGGTAGCTGCCGATCGAGAGGTCACATCAGCTTTCGTAAAGTCAACAGTGGCAGCCTTCTGTGAAGTCGTCAGCGCAGCATGCCCTTCACCAATTACACAAAGCGCAACTTCTTCATCTGCTAATGCAGAGCCACTCTTTACAGCTCTATCATCATCAAACAGCCCAACATAATTGAAATCTGGTGTATCGTTAGCACCTGTTGTTGCAAACTTACCTGCTCCATCAAGACCCAACCAAGTGTCTGGCTCAGCACCAGTAATCTTTAACTTTTTAGTATCAAACGTCAGCATCAATGCATCCGCTGGTGCATTAGAACCGGTTGCTTTCTTTACAGTATAATCCGTAGCCAAATACCATACTTCGCCTGAGGGAGCATCTTTAACAACCAGATACTGATTATTAGCAGCTCCTTTTACGACCCAGTTCGTAGCATAGTTATCTGTGGCATCAGCTACCCCCAGCAGATATCCGGTAACCGTACCGTTTGCAGCGCGAGTCACAGTCGTCATAATTGTTTGAGCCACCCCGTCACCTGCAGGCAGGATCATTGCGTCTACAGCGTAGAACAATCCACCCGAAGCTAACAGTGCAGCTACTAACGTAGAAAACTTTTTGTTCATAATTCTTTAATTTAATATTAATAATAGTGTTTCTAAAAAGCCTGTTTGTAAAGGATTACTTAGTGTTGTCAAATGTTAAATGACTAGCTAAAACGTTCCTTTTTTTTAGTCACTTTTTGGGAGGCGGTTTGCTTTCGTGTAAAAAAGCTCTAATTTCATACTCGTTTTTCTATCCTGTTGATAAGAAAGCATATAGGTTGGTAAAAATAATTCAGAAAAGGATTGCAGATTAAAAATTAAGCTATACCTTTGTATGACTAAAAAAAAGGAACGATTTTTCTAGTCAGTTCATTATCGCCATCTATCCTTTATTATTCAATATATAATATCCAATTTTCAACTATCTCTATTTATATATATGTACCCGCGCACGTTTCCTAATATACTGTGTATCAATACTCATTTTTTCGAGTTTTCTCAGGGGAGTGTTAAAAGGCGATATTTAGCCTGCTTTTAAGCAATATGTAGCGACCGTTCCGCACCCTGGCAAGGGTTGTAAAAAGGAGAACCGGAGCAGAAGATCCAGATGTTAATAAGGAGCTTGTAAAAGATCTTGGTAGAGATGGATGTTTCAATTATTGACAGAAATGAGTGTTTCAGTTCTTGCCAGAAGTGAGCTATACAGCTGTGACTGTTATTGCATCCTTGAGGGCCTCGAAGAGGGCCTACTATGTTAACCGCTGGTGAAGCGAAGCGTAACCTGCGGTTAAAACTGCGTCTGATAACCGTCCTCGAAGAGGGCGAATAGGGGTGCTTTTCTGTCGCTCTTATTCGCCCCCTTCGGGGACGATCTGTCTCTATTGTCTGCTTACCGCAGGTTGCGCTTCGCTTCACCAGCGGTTAAGTCAGTTGGCCCTCTTCGAGGGCCGGGATAGCTCAGTTTTTTCTAGTTTCGAGTCTCATCTTTTTCTAGAGATGAATCTTTAAACCCTTGCAGGTTTTTGCACCGTCGCTAATATCTTCTTCTCTTTCTTCTTTTTTTCTTTGGCAAAACAATGCATTTGCTAAAGCTTCACGTTTGTATTCCGCTTTTCTTTGAGCGTTTAGTGCACATTTCACCTGACGGGTCATGCTGGTATATGCACTTCTTACAAGACTGGCTAAGATTCTATTTTCATGATTACACAAATCTTCCGTACTTAATCGGTTTATCTTATTTCCCCAACGTTTCCAGAACAGGATCAAACGTTTTCTTATGATGTCTTTAGCTGACCGAGGTTTCTTCGACTTACAAAGAAAGCAAACCGGCCGGGTCTCTTTCCTGGTCTTTATACCAGCAATTAGACTCATTATCATATAAAGACAATAAAACTTTATCGCATTGTTCTTCAAGCAATTCCGACAAATCGACTACAGGTATTATTGAAGCTTTCATACTAGTGACATTTGAGATTAAAAATATAAATTTTACTTGAATTTAAGAATCCTGACTACCGGATTATCGTCCTCGACAAGTGTCTTCGCAATTTTCGGCCCATTTCCTTTCAATCGTTTTCCTTTATAGGCATCTATCACAGATGATGCCTGAATAAATTCGGCATACATATTCTTTGCGATAGCAGGAGATCCGCTTGGCTCCCATCTACCCTGACTCCAAGCTCTCGTGTCATATTCTGCATCCAAAATCGATACTTTATTTATTTCTCCGGTTTTAATATCATACATAAATGCTGGAGTTTTTCCACCTGTCGAATTAAAATCTAAAAGAAACGTACCTATCAGCAAAAATTTATCAGTTGTCACAAAGGGGAACCATATATTCCGAGGTTCAGAGGCATGAGTTGACGGTGTACGGAGCAATAGAGGGATTAATTCTTTTTCCGGAGATAATTGATATAGCGTATCAGACGATATATCTGCAATCATTAAATTCTGACCATAATGCATGTTCTGTGGATAATAAAATTGAAAAGATCTCCATTTGTTTCCTTCTAATTTTTGAGGTATAGCATTTGAATATCTTTTCGAAAAATGAAGTCCCAACATGGCAATCAAACTGCCGTCTTTTTTGGAAACAAGACGATAAGGATCTTTTTTAGTCTTGCTTTCACGCCCAGGTTCAACAATTACATCATCGTATATAAATAGGGATTCATCATCAAAATTGAAAATTTTCATATCATTATCAAATCCATTTATTTTCAACGTTCGCTTATATTCTCCCTTTAGTGAATAAACCAGAATAAATTGAGAACAGACATATATCTCCTCCTTCTTTTCATCCAAAATAGTACCATTTTTAATCCAAGTATACTCCATACCTCCTTGTCCTTTGTGATTAAAATGAGAATAGAGCTTTCCTGTTTTACGATCGAAAACAAATATATCTCCTAATCGAGCTTCATGTACAAGAATATATTTATCCGTAACAGCCGAGAGTACCGATGAACCACCTAACAAAATATCATCTGTCGTCTCCAACGGCACATACTCAATATCTGCCATATCCTGAAGACGTAACTTTTTTTGAGGATAGTCTTTTGAAAAATCAAAAACCGGCAAGTCTCCTGTTTTCGATTGAGAACTTATTAATTGAATCCCTATTAAAAAGAAGGAAAGTAATAAGATGAGTTGTTGTGTCTTCATGATTTTTTGTTTTTATATATTATGCTTGCATTGAATCTTATTCAATTTCGAAAGATACGTATTATTACGAGAATTACGTAGCGAAGAGAGCCAAAATTATTTAATCCCAATATTTATATGCAATTAGTACATAAAATATACAAAAAGGTACCGTATGCCGGTACAATTCCTTCTTTACGGTATTATATTTGTATTCAAACCTTTTTGCATTTGATATATATCAAACGAATAAAGCACATATATGCTTCTTCCATTTGATAATTGATCTCTTTTCATTCGATATTAGCAGAATGAATTTTTGTTTGGGACAAAAAATAGCTCCGACTGGTATTAATTTAAATAAAGATAGCAATGAGTATAAAATTCGGATGGTATAAGACCCCTGTCCCGGGAGACAGGGAAGACAAACAGGTTCCGCATGCACGGATCATTTCGCAAGGGACACTCGACACTAAATATATGTGTAAGATGATCTCGATGTCGAGCACCATTTCATCGGCCGATGTAAAAGGGGTATTGGAAGCACTGAATTTCTGGATGGGATTTTATCTGTCGGAAGGGAACAGTATCGAATTGGATGGACTGGGATATTTCACCCCTACCCTGAAAAGCCGGATCGAAACGGATGAAAATGGCAAAAACAAAGTAGTTGCAGAAGCCGACTCGGTCAGTTTCCGTTGCGCAACATCCTTGAAAAGCCAGATACGGGAAGCAGGGCTGGAAGCGGTGAAAAAGGCGAATACAGAAAAACTCACACAGGAACAACGCCTGGAGAATATAATGAAAGAGGTTAAAGATAGCAAATGTATAAATTGCAGTACCGGCATGCAGATAAATCATTGCAGCCGGTTCATGGCTCTGAATGATCTGAAATCGCTGATGGACAGCAACAAACTGATTCAGGTCGGCAAAGGTAAACAAACAATGTACATACAGTCGTTTTAACCACAGCGAAAATTCAACATATAAGAGATTTGCAGAATTGAAGAACAAAAAGTATCTTTGCAATGACCATTAATGTAATGGCCATTAAATTAACCATCATTAAAACAGAACCGAACCGGAAAGCAGAAACAGCCGCTGGTGCCTGAATGATAATTATCTGATGTTTTGGTTCCGTTTTATATTCCCCAACCTGTCTATGATAGAATTAGGAAAAAACGATATGCTTGAAAAATTCATCTTAAAGAACTATGAACAGTACAGCGGGCATATACTGGAACGTTATTTCAGAGACATGATTGCTGAAAGTGAAGACATTACGGACATCGGTAATTATTGGGACAACAAGGGAGAAAATGAAATCGACCTTATCGCCCTCAATCGCTTTGATGGAAAGACATTAATAGCTGAAGTCAAACGAAATCCAAATAAGATTAATATAGCTCGTCTATATGAAAAAGTTGCTTCCATACAGAAACAATTATCGCATTACACATTGGATATAAAAGGCTTGTCACTGCAAGATATGTAAACAGCAGAACAGAAACGTTGAATAGATTAAACCTCCGTCGATATGATATTACTCTCAAACATAGACTTCACCCTGCCACTGGCAGATCCGGTATTGAAATTCTTACTGATCCTGCTTATTATATTGGCAGCTCCGCTCCTGCTGAACAAACTGAGGGTGCCTCATTTGCTCGGATTGATCATTGCCGGGGCCATTATCGGGCCGAACGGTTTTAACCTGGTGCTACGGGATAGCAGTATCATTCTTTCGGGAACGGCCGGATTGCTTTATATCATGTTTCTGGCCGGGTTGGAAATCGATATGGGGGATTTTAAAAAGAACAGTGGGAAAAGCCTTACTTTCGGGATGTACACCTTCCTGATCCCAATGATCTTAGGGACAGCAACCGGATTATGGGTACTTAATTTCAGCATAGAGACATCGGTGTTGCTTGCCAGTATGTTTGCTTCGCACACGCTGATCGCCTACCCGATCATCAGTAAACTGGGGATCAGCAAGAATAATGCTGTGAGTATTACCGTCGGGGGAACGATGATCACGGATACACTGGCTTTGCTTGTGCTGACGATCATTGTCGGCATGGCGACAGGCAATGCGGATGATGCTTTCTGGATACGTCTAGGCATATCGGTCGTTGTTTTCGCTTTGTTCGTACTGCTTGTATTTCCTTTTATCGGACGCTGGTTCTTTAAAAGGGTACACGATAATATTTCACAATATATCTTTGTGCTCTCGATGGTTTTCTTTGGAGCCTTCCTGGCGCAATTGGCGGGGATGGAAGCTATTATCGGCTCTTTCCTGGCAGGGTTGGCACTGAACAGGCTGATCCCGCAAAGTTCGCCGTTGATGAACCGCGTGGAATTTGTCGGTAATGCCATCTTTATTCCCTTCTTCCTGCTGAGTGTCGGAATGCTGATCGATTACCGGGCTTTTTTCACCAGCTTTGAAACGATTAAAGTCGGAGTAGTGATGATCATTGTAGCAACAGCCGCCAAATATGCGGCCGCATGGCTGACCCAAAAAACGTTCCGGCTCTCGGTAGACCAGCGAAGCGTTATTTTCGGACTTAGCAATGCGCAGGCTGCCGCCACACTAGCAGCAGTAATGGTCGGTTATAATGTCATACTGGGAACAACACCGGACGGCGAACCGATCCGCCTGTTGAATGAAAGTGTCCTGAACGGAACGATCCTGATGATCCTGGTGACCTGTGCGATTGCCTCTTTCTCCGCCCAGAAAGGAGCCCACAACATTGCCATGAAAGAGTCGGAAGAAGAAAAAGACGACAATGAGGCGAAAGACGAGCATATCCTGATCCCTGTCAGCAATGAAGAAACGGTGGAAGAATTAGTACACCTCAGCCTGGCCGTCAAATCGAAAACCAATACCAGCGGGTTATATGCGCTTAAAGTGATAGACAACCATAATAACTCGGACGAGAAAGCGCTGAAATCATCCAGGCGGGTACTGCAAACCGCCGTCGATACGGCAGCCGCCACAGACACACGCTTAAAAGGGCTGCTCCGGTACGACCTGAGCATCTCCAATGCGATCACCAGCGTAGTCAAGGAGCGTGAAATAACCGACCTCGTCCTCGGACTACATAAGGAGAAGGATATCCCGGCAGCCTTCCTGGGAAATATCGTGGAGAACGTGCTGCAACACAGCAGTGTGACGACATTTATTTACAAACCGGTACAACCGCTTTCAACCATCAAACGCCATCTGATCATCATCCCTGATCAGGCCGAGAAAGAGATCGGTTTCATACAGATCATGAACCGGGTATGGAATGTATTGCAGAACACCGGCGCAAAAGTGGTCTTTTACGGCTCCGACGACACCTTAAAAGCTATCAAAAAGCTGTTCGCCAAAAGGGCAGGAGAAATATCCTATACCCACTTCAGCGATTGGGACGATTTTCTGATCGTTTTCCGGGATGTGAAAGCGGACGACAGCATGTGGGTGATCTTCAGCCGGAAGGAAGGTTTGTCGTATGACCCTGTAATGCCCCGTATTCCGGGATATCTGAATAAATATTTCCAGTCCAACAGCTTCATCCTCTCCTACCCGATACAGGCGAGCATGGATGAAAGTACAAGGTATCTGACATAAAAATAGGATTTTCATACGCATTCGATTAAGCTATAAAATCATAAAGCGTGAACAGTTGTTGACATATTTCAGTTATATTTGCAGACTGGAACAGATAAGTACTTCAAAAAATGATGAATAAAGCATTACATAGAATGGGAGAATATGTCATGTTGATGGGGAAATCCATATCAATACCTGACAGATGGAGCATGTTCTTCAAACAATTGATAAAAGAGATCTATAAACTGGGAGTCGATTCCCTCTGGATCGTAATAATCATTTCAGTCTTTATAGGTACGGTTATCGCTATTCAGATATCGCTGAATATCAGCTCTCCGTTGATCCCTAAATTTACAATCGGATATACGACCCGTGAGATTATCCTGCTTGAGTTTTCATCTTCTATCATGTGTTTGATCCTGGCCGGTAAGGTGGGAAGTAATATTGCTTCCGAGATCGGAACCATGCGCGTAACGGAACAAATCGATGCGATGGAAATCATGGGGGTAAATTCGGCTAATTTCCTGATCATGCCGAAAATTGCCGGGCTGATGATCTTTATTCCAGTATTGGTTGTATTCAGTATGTTCACCGGTATGCTGGGAGGTATTGCAGCCAGTCACTCGACGGGAACGGGAATGACCCCCGCTTCTTTCGAATACGGATTGCAGTTCTATTTCAATGAATTCTATATTTGGTATTCTATTATAAAATCAGTGGTTTATGCCTTCATTATCTCATCGATAGCCGCTTATTTCGGGTACTATGTAAAAGGAGGTGCGCTTGAAGTTGGTAAAGCCAGTACAAACGCTGTAGTAATGAGCAGTATCATGATCCTGCTGGCAGACGTAATAATGACCCATTTAATGCTTACGTAAGAAATGATAGAAGTAAAAAATATAACGAAATCATTTGAAGGTCGTACCGTACTGAATAATATCAGTGCCGTCTTCGAAACGGGTAAAACCAATCTTATTATCGGACGAAGCGGTTCCGGTAAGACGGTTTTGATCAAAAATATTATCGGGCTGATGAAACCGGATTCAGGTGAGATCCTGTATGACGGCCGCGATTTGACTTCAATGGGGAAATTAGAGCTTAATATGCTCCGCCGGGAAATGGGTATGTTGTTTCAGGGTTCGGCCCTGTTCGACAGCATGACGGTTCTTGAAAACGTAATGTTCCCCCTTAATATGTTTTCTAAAGACTCTTTTAAAGAAAGGGAAAAGAGAGCGATGTTCTGCCTGGAGCGTGTAAACCTTTCGGAAGCCGAGCATTTGTATCCGTCCGAGATCAGTGGTGGTATGATGAAACGTGCAGCTATCGCCCGTGCCATTTCATTAAATCCGAAATATCTCTTTTGTGATGAGCCGAACTCAGGCCTCGACCCAAAGACTTCTTTGTTGATAGACGACCTGATCCACGATATTACGACTGAATATAAGATGACGACTGTCATTAACACCCACGATATGAACTCGGTGATGAATATCGGAGAAAATATCATCTTCATCAAGGAAGGTGTCAAAGAATGGCAGGGGACAAAAGACCAGGTCATTACTTCTAACAATAAAGCCCTGAATGACTTTATCTTTGCATCCGACCTGTTCCGAAAGGTTAAGGAGGTGGAGATGCAACAGGAAGAAGGATAAAAAAAACTCCGGTCGGTCGACCGGAGCTTTTTTATTTAGTACCCGAACAGTTCCTCTTTACTTAGTTTAGTGATCGGCCCATACTCGGAAAGGGCTTTCAGATCCAGATCTTTTTCGTCACCAAGCACGCAATAGGTATACTTACGACCTTTCACCCATTTTTCCTGGAAAGCTTTAATCTCGTCCAAAGTCATGGATGGTGCCTTTTCGTAAAGCTCTTTGCGGCTATCTACGTTCAGTCCCATATCCTGTGCATTCATATACGACCATAACACATTCGATTTTGTGATACGATCTGTACGCAAACGCGTGATCAACGCATCCTTAGCCAGCTCGAAAGCTTTTTCCGATTCAGGCATATTATTGATTATATCATCAAAAGCTTTCATAGCATCGATCATCTTGTCATTTTGAGTCGCGATGAACGTACGATATACATACGGATATTTTAATTTGGAAGGGGTAATAAGGAACGCCCCGGCGGAATAAGCCAGACCGCGTGCTTCACGCATTTCCTGGAATACAATAGCATTCATTCCTCCTCCAAAATACTCATTATACATATTCAACGTAGGCTGGATAGCCGGATCAAATTTCTCACCCCGGTTAGAGACAGCAGAGAAATAGATCTGTTTGGCATCGTATTGCGCCAGTAAGACTTTATTTCCGGTAGTTTCCTGTTGCTTAAAGTCTGCGGCTGCCGGAACCGGATTCAACGTTGCAGGAACATTGTGGTATTTCTCAATAATATCCAGCAATGCCTGTGTTTTCTCCGGGCCATAATACATGATAGTATGTTCGTATGAGTTTATCTTACGGATACGGTCTACGAGTTCCTGCGGATCCATCTGTTGCAACTCGGCAGTTGTCAGCACATGAGTAGCAGAAGAGTTGGGCCCCCAAATAGCATATTGAATCAGTTTATTGAAATTCTGTCCCTGATTCAATTTTGCATCAGCTCTTTTCTTCAAGATATCATCTGCCAGATTTGCGTATGTATCCTTATTAACCTGGGCATCCGCCAGTAGTTCTTCAAACAAAGCCATTGCCTGCGGCATCTTTTCCTGTAAACCCTCCAACATCACATAAGTGCGATCGGAACCGGGGAATACACTGAAATAACATGCCAAACGATAAAATTCTTCATTTATCTCCTTCAGGCTTTTCTTTGATGTTCCGAGATATTTCATGTATTCAAAGGCTGTACCCATTGCCTTATCATTATCATTCCCCATGTCAAATACATACATTAACGAGAATATATCGTTCGTTGTATTTTGCTTGTAAAGAACAGGAATACCGGATTTAGCGGTCAGTTTCTGCAGGTCTTTATCATAATCCAGGAATACCGGTTCGATAGGGGTCACATTTGAAGCCTGGATCTCTTTCAGGAAGACACTTGAACTGTCGCGATTCATTACGATCGGAGTGATCTTCGGTTTATCTATTTTCTTTTCATTCGGGTCTTTGCCTTCCCGTTTATAAATAAGGGCATAGTTGTCACCAAAATATTTATTCGCGAATTCAACGATCTGGGGCTTGGTGATCTTGCTCATCCTATCCAACTGAGCAACCTCATCTTTCCAGTCCACACCATTAATAAATGAAGAGACAAACATATCGGCACGACTGTAATTATTATCCAGACGATACATCTGCATCAGTTTATAATTGTTGATGGCAGCTTCCAACAGCCCTTCATCAAAGTCTCCTTTTTTCAATTTATCGATCTCAGCCAGGAAAAGATCCTTCACATCGTCAAGTGTCTGTCCTTGTTTCGGACGGCCACTCATCACAAATGCGTTATAATCAGCCATACCATACGTACCGGCATAGCAACTGAGCACTTTCTGCTGTTGTACCAAGTCGATATCCATCAAGCCTGCCTTTCCGTTCTGAACAATCTCTCCCGTCAGATTCAACAAATCTTGTTCCGGAGATGCTGCTCCGGGAAAACGCCAGCCTAATGTCACATTTTCAGCATCCAGCCCTAGTACTTCCTTAACAACCGGAACCTTGACGGGTGATTCATGTGTCACCGGCAATTCCGGCAGATTCGGATTCGGCTGTAAATGGTTGAAATATTTATTGATTATGGCAATAGTCTGGTCGGGATCAAAATCACCGGACATACAAATTGCCATATTATTAGGTACATACCAGGTCTTATGATAATTTTTTATATTAATGATAGAAGGGTTCTTCAGGTTCTCCTGCGTTCCCAAAACGGTCTGTGTCCCGTAAGGATGGTCGGGGAAAAGGGCGTTCAGAACAGCTTCATACACCTTACGTCCATCACTCGTCAGAGACATATTCTTTTCTTCGTAAACAGTTTCCAGTTCGGTATGGAAACCACGTATCACATTATTCTCAAAACGGTCTGCCTGTATTTTAGCCCAGTTATCGATCTGGTTCGAAGGTATGTCTTCGGTATAGACAGTCATATCGAAGCCCGTATACGCATTTGTCCCGTTTGCCCCGATGGCCGACATCAGTTTATCATATTCGTTCGGAATGGCATATTTCGACGCTTCATAAGAAATACTGTCTATCTGATGATAAATAGCTTTCCGTTCCCCTTCATCCGTAGTCTTCCGGTAGACTTCAAACAGCTGCTCGATTTGATCCAGCATCGGTTTTTCCATCTCATAATTCTGAGTACCGAACTTCTGCGTACCTTTAAACATCAAATGTTCAAAGTAATGTGCCAACCCGGTCGTTTCAGCCGGGTCATTCTTCCCGCCAACCCTTACTGCAATATAAGTCTGAATACGCGGAGTCTCTTTGTTTACGGTCAAATACACTTTCAAGCCGTTATCCAGCGTATAGATACGTGCTTTCATGGGGTCATTAGGGACTGTCTCGTACTTAAACGGGGAAGTCTCCTTACATGCTGCAGCCAGTAAAATAACTACAGCCAAAGAAAAAAGCTGAACAATTCTACGCATAAGATTTAGATTTAGGGATTACTTAGGAGCCAAATATATGAAAATATAAGTAAATAAGCCTCCATAAACAAGTAATTTCTTGGTTATTAGACAAAAAAAAGCGATTATCGCAACAATATGCAATAATCGCCTTCCTATACTTATTCCGGATATCAGATGCCGAATGCTTCTTTCACTTTATCTACATAATCCAGTTTTTCCCAGGTAAACAACTCAACTTCGCAGATGGTTGGTTTCGGGTTATAACGGGAGGTAAATGTTTTTGTTACTACTTCCGGCTTACGTCCCATGTGTCCGTAAGAGGCTGTTTCCAGATAGATCGGGTTACGTAACTTCAGACGCTCTTCGATCGCTTTCGGACGCATATCGAAAATATCCCAGATCTTTTCTGCGATCTCGCCATCCGTCATCTTCACATTCGAACGACCGAATGTGTTTACAAAGATGTTCATCGGTTTAGCTACGCCGATCGCATAAGAAACCTGTACCAGCATTTCATCTGCAACACCGGCAGCTACCAGGTTCTTTGCAATATGACGAGCTGCATAAGCGGCTGAACGGTCTACTTTCGAGGGGTCTTTACCGGAGAAAGCACCACCACCGTGTGCACCCTTACCACCATAAGTATCTACAATGATCTTACGGCCAGTCAGACCGGTATCGCCATGAGGGCCACCGATCACGAACTTTCCGGTCGGATTTACATGATAAATGATGTCATCGTTAAACAATGCCTGTACATGAGCCGGATACTGTGCTTTTACACGAGGTACGAGGATATTCTTTACATCAGCTGCAATCTTTTTCTGCATGGCGATATCAGCCTCTTCCTGGCTGATGCCCTTCGGGCCGATAAATTCGTCATGCTGGGTAGATACAACGATCGTATCGATGCGTAACGGTTTACCATTATCATCGTATTCAATAGTAACCTGGCTCTTTGCATCCGGACGGAGATAAGGCATCAGGTCATTTTCATTCTTACGAATTCCAGCCAGTTCCCACAACAAACTATGTGAAAGATCCAGAGCCAGAGGCATGTAATTTTCAGTTTCATTTGTAGCATAGCCAAACATCATACCCTGGTCGCCGGCACCCTGGTTATAAGGGTCTTCGCGTTCAACACCACGGTTAATGTCGCCACTCTGTTCGTGGATAGAAGAGAACACACCGCATGATTTCGCTTCAAACTGGTATTCACTCTTTGTGTAACCAATCTTTTCGATCACGCTACGTGCTACGTCCTGCACATCTACATAAGCACTTGATTTAACTTCTCCAGCCAAGACAACCTGTCCGGTTGTAACAAGGGTTTCGCAAGCAACTTTCGAGTTCTTGTCGTAAGCAAGAAACTCATCCAGCAAAGCATCCGATATCTGATCGGCTACTTTATCGGGGTGCCCTTCGGACACCGATTCGGAGGTGAATAAATAACTCATTACTTTTAAATTAGTTGACAGGTGACAAGTGACAGTTATAAAAACTATAAACCGGAACCTGATACTGACAATTGATTATTAATAACGAATTGATAACGGAAGGATCATGTATGCCGAACGGCTAAGAAAAGTATCTTGTTTTTAGCATTTTTTCCTGTGGTTGCAAGCAATACAAATCTATCCACATCAATTCGGTTGCAAAGATAAGAATTTATTGACAATTCAAAATTGAAAATTGAAAATTATTTTTTCTTCTTGGTGTTACGAAGTGCCTTTTTGTACTTATACTCAGCCTTCATTTTGGCAGAGCCTGATTTGTGAGTACCTTTCAGAAAATCAGAGTATTTGATTTTCTTTTCTCCGGCATTTTCATCACTGGCCTTTTTCTTGAAGACCATACCACCACCCGTCAGGATTTTTTCTATATCGTTCATTGTTTTATCTTTATTTGATGTTTAAAAAACAGCTGGAAAGCACAAAATGTTGTGCTTACATGAGAGAGACCACAGGCTTTTTGAATACCGGATGGATCACATTCGGAGCAATCTCAGCCAGTGGTTCCATTACAAACTGACGCTCATGCATCAACGGATGCGGTAAGGTCAGCTCAGGAGTCTGTAAAATAAGATCGTCATACAGCAAAATATCGATATCGATAATACGGTCGTGATATGCCCCGTTGCTCTTCTGCGTACGTCCCATCTCCAATTCGATCTCTTGGGTTGCCTTCAGTAATTCCAACGGCGGCAAACCTGTTTCCAGCTGCAAGGCTGCATTCAGGAATGTATTGTCAGACTGAAATCCCCAAGGCTCCGTTTCGTAAAAACCGGAAAGGGCGAGAACGTCTCCCACCCTTTCGGCTAACAGCGCTGCGGCTGTTATCATATTCCGTCTTTTATTTCCTATATTCGTACCTAAAGCAAGGTATGCAATAGCCATAATCTACGTTTTTATAAGATCAGCATAGCGTCACCGTAAGCACCGAAACGGTACTTTTCCTTCAATGCCACTTCGTAAGCATCCATGATCAGATCATAACCGCCGAATGAAGCAGTCATCATCAGAAGAGTAGACAAAGGCATATGGAAGTTTGTGATCATACTGGTTGCCACACTGAAATCATACGGCGGGAAAATGAACTTATTCGTCCATCCTTCGAATTCTTTCAAGTGTCCGTCCGTACTTACTGCCGTTTCAATAGCACGCATCACAGAAGTACCCACGGCACAGATCTGACGTCCGTCGTCTTTACCTTTGTTTACGATATCGACAACATCCCCGTTTACGATCATCTGTTCCGAGTCCATCTTATGTTTGGTCAGGTCTTCCACGTCGATTTCACGGAAATTACCCAGTCCGGAATGAACTGTCAGGAAAGCGAAGCGACAATCCTTAATTTCCAGACGTTTCATCAGCTCGCGGCTGAAGTGCAGACCGGCAGCAGGAGCAACAACAGCACCTTCTTCCGTAGCAAATATGTTCTGATAACGATCTTCGTCATCCGGTTCAACCGGACGGTCGATATATTTAGGCAGCGGGGTTTCACCCAATGCATATAATGCTTTTTTAAACTCGTCATGGTTTCCGTCATACAGGAAACGCAATGTACGGCCACGTGAAGTAGTATTGTCAATTACTTCAGCAACCATCGAGTCATCTTCTCCGAAATAAAGCTTGTTACCGATACGGATCTTACGGGCCGGATCAACCAGTACATCCCAAAGACGCAGGTCTTCATTCAGTTCACGCAGCAAAAACACTTCAATACGTGCACCAGTCTTTTCCTTGTTACCGTATAAACGGGCAGGGAATACCTTTGTGTTATTGAAGATGAACACATCTTTTTCTCCAAAATAGTCCAACAGGTCTTTAAATACTTTGTGCTCAATTTCTCCGGTGTTACGATTAACAACCATCATGCGGGACTCATCTCTGTTCTTTGCAGGATGAAGAGCGATCAAATCCTCCGGTAAATTAAATTTGAATTTAGATAGCTTCATAATGTTACTTTATTTATTTTCTTTCATTTTTATCATTTGTCAGAGGATACTGCTTCAACTTCACCAGCCGGACAGTCCCCCACCGCTTCCTCCAGAAAAGCATCGATATCTTCCGGATTCATGCATTTATCCAATGTTATATCTCCGATCCGGGTACGTTCCAACCCGATCAGATGAGCTCCCGAATGTAAGGCTACACCGATATCACGGGCCAATGCACGGATATAAGTACCTTTACTACATACCACGCGGATCTTAATGACCGGCAGGTTACATTCCAGCAACTCCATTTCGTCGATCACCAGTGTCTTCGACTTCAACTCCACTTCTTCACCCTTACGCGCCAGTTCATAAGCACGCTTCCCATCGACTTTACAAGCAGAAAAAACCGGGGGGATCTGCTGAATAGTACCTACAAACGAGCTCAGCACCTCTTCCACCATCTCCCGGGTTATATGTTCTGTCGGATATACAGCATCCACTTCCTTCTCCAGATCGAAAGAAGGCGTCGTTTCACCCAGTTTCAGCGTAGCAACGTATTCTTTAGTCTGATACTGGAACTCATCGATCCTTTTTGTTGCCTTGCCGGTACAAACGATCATTACCCCGGTAGCCAACGGATCAAGCGTCCCTGCATGTCCGACCTTTATCTTTTTTACTTTTAGTTTCCGCGACAACTTATACCGGAACTTGTTTACCAGATCGAACGAAGTCCACGTCAGCGGCTTGTTAAAATATAAAACCTCTCCTGCTATAAAATCCATTCTATATTACTTCATCAATGTACATGCAATAGTAACCAAACCGGCTATTGCACAATAAATAGCAAAGTAGATCAACTTTCCTTTTTTCACAATATTGATCATCCACTTACAAGCCAGACAACCGGAAAGGAAAGCAGCTACAAAACCAACGACCAGCGAAAGTGTCGGAATATCTCCGGCAATATCTTCGCCCTTCACCAACTTCAGTATATCCAGCAAGGCTTCTCCCAAAATCGGAGGGATCACCATCAGGAAGGAGAACTGAGCCAGTTTCGCCTTATTATTACCCAATAACAAACCGGTAGCAATCGTTGTTCCTGAACGTGAAAGTCCGGGTAAGACCGCACAAGCCTGTGACAAACCGATAATAAAGGCATCTTTCATCGAAATATTCTCTTTCTGACGGGGTTTTGCATAATAAGAGAATGCCAGCAACGCCGCCGTCACCAGCAACATACAACCGACAATAAGCAATCCCGAGCCAAAAATAGCTTCGACCGTATCTTTAAAAAACACTCCGACAATACCGATCGGTATCATCGAGATCAGGATATTGATCGCATAACGTGTTTCGCTATTCATCTCAAATTTGAACAACCCGCGGAATATCCATTCGATCTCTTTCCAGAGTATAACTAATGTACTAAACACCGTAGCCACATGGACTACGATCGTAAATGCCAGATTCTCTTCTCCTTCAATACCAAACAGAGCCGATCCGATTGCCAGATGACCGCTGCTGCTTACAGGAAGATACTCTGTCAGTCCCTGTACGATTCCCAGCACTAAGGCTTCTAACCAACTCATTCAGCTACTTCTTTGCCTTTACTGTTCTTCAGGATTCCTACAATCATCAGACCGAAACCGATCACAGTTACCACCGGTGCAACAACAATACGACGAGTACTGAATATTTCCGGATTAAAACTGGTTGTATCGCCTGATCCACCACCACTCATCAACACAAAACCAATAATGATTACTGCTACCGCAGCTGCAATCAGGATAAAATTTTCTTTACCGAATGCAAAATCTCTTTTAGCCATCTCTCTTTGTTTATTTTAGATATAATACAACTTATCAACACCCATACGGAGGTACTTGTTTACAGCAAAAATGGTAGCCGTAATCGACAGCAAGATCCCCAACAGGAATACAGCCGCATAAACCACCAGTAAAGCCTTCATATCCAATAATTGAATAAAGCCGTCCAATTCGTGTTGTAAATAATATAACGAACCGGTCAGCATCAATATTGCAAGGATAGAGGCAAAAATACCACTTACCACATTATAACGGACAAAAGGCCGGCGTATAAAACCGGAAGTCGCCCCTACCAATTTCATGGTATGGATCAAAAAACGTTTGGAATAGATCAATAACCGGATCGTATTACTGATCAGTACAAATGATATGGCCATCAACATAACAGCCAGCGTAAGCAATATAATACTTACACGTTTCATATTATCATTCACCATCTGCATCATATCCTTACGATATAGCAAGTCGGAAACAGAAGTATATGTTTTAATTTTTTTCTCGATGTGCTGCAAGCTGTCCGGGTTTGCATATTCGGAATGCAGTTTTACTTCGATTGAGGCTTGCAGAGGATTAAAGCCCAGGAATGTTTCAGGGTTCTCTCCCAATTCTTCTTCCAGTTCTTTTGCCGCTTGTTCTTTAGATATATATTCGGTAGATTTGATAAAGGGAAGCGCATCCAGGCTTTTCTGCATTTTCTTAATGTCAGCCTCTTTCTGGTTATCCTTTAATACAATTGAAAATGAAATGTTCTCCTTGACATAGACCGATAACTTATTCCCCAGCAACCCCATCAGTAAAATCAAGCCCAGCAGAAAGAGCACCAGAGCAATACTGATAATAGACGTAAGACGAGAATTAAAGAAAGAAACCGAGCTAACCTTATTATTTTCAGCCATCAGACGTAACCTTATTATTATTCAACAAATTGAGGAGATATGTACAGAGCACATACCTCCCAATTTTTCTGCAAAAGAACGAATAAATTGTGAGACAGTCAGCAGATTACAATTATTTAACTATATCAGGATCTGCCGATTCACCCAAATCATTCTATCGTTTCGCCAAACAAAGTAGCGGAAGAAGCACGGGTGATCCGTACTTTTACAAACTGACCGACTTTATAATTCTTCTTATCGAAGATAACGACTTTGTTCTGGCTGGTGCGCCCGAATAACTGCTCGCGAGAACGTTTGGAAAAGCCCTCCACCAGCACTTCAAACTCTTTACCGACATCCCGCAGGTTACTCTCTTCGGATAACTGGTTCTGCAGATCGATCATTCCCTGCAAACGACGTACTTTTTCTTCTTCCTCAACTGTATCGGGAAGATGCTTGGCTGCGTAAGTGCCCGGACGTTCAGAATATTTGAAAAGGAAAGCGGCATCATATCTCACTTCACGCATCAATGAAAGTGTTTCCTGATAGTCTTCTTCCGTTTCGGAATGGAAACCACAAAACAGGTCGGTAGCGATAGATGCTTCAGGAACGATACGGCGGATAGCGGCAATGCGATCCAGATACCACTCGCGGGTATATTTACGATTCATGACTTTCAATATTTTCGAACTACCTGATTGTGCCGGAAGATGGATATACTTACATATATTATTATGTGCAGCAATCACACGGAGTGTATCGTCACTCATATCTTTCGGGTGAGAGGTTACAAAACGGATGCGCATATCCGGAGCTTCCAGTGCGACACGTTCCAACAACATCGGGAAAGTAACCGTTTCCCCCTCCTTTTCAAAAGCATACGAATTTACATTCTGCCCCAACAGGGTCACTTCCTTATACCCTTGATCACGCATGTCCCGTATCTCATTCAGGATACTTTCCACATCGCGGCTGCGTTCGCGACCACGCGTATAAGGAACGATACAATAGGTACAAAAATTATTGCACCCGCGCATAATCGACACGAAACCGGAGATATGCACGCCTCCCAACTTCAAAGGGATCACATCCTTATAAGTCTCCTGCGTAGACAACTCCACGTTGATTGCTTTTTCTCCATGCTCGACTGCTCCCACCAGGTTAGGCAGATCCATATAGGAATCAGGCCCAACTACCAGATCGGCGTGATGCACGTTGATCAACTCCTCCTTCACCCGTTCGGCCATACATCCCAGTACGCCCACGATCAGTGACTTTTTTTTCCGTTTCAACGATTGGAAATACTGAAGCCGTCCGTAAATTTTCTGCTCCGCGTTATCACGAACCGAGCAGGTATTTACAAAGACTGCATCCGCCTCTTCGATCTTGTCGGTCATGGCATATCCATCCATCTTCATAATGGAAGCCACCACTTCACTGTCCGCTACATTCATCTGACATCCGTAAGTCTCAATGAACAATTTCTTCTCCTCATTTCCGGCAGCAGATTTTAAGTCTGCGCCACTTTCCTGATTCGTCATTTTGTTACCGTTAATAAAATTTAAATACACGTATTCTATAAAAATAAACCGCCAAAGGCTTGCACAGTTCAAATTCGACAATTATATTTGCATACGAAAAACGTAAATTTTTTCATAGTTAAGGTTTTGGTTAAATCGAATAAGGGTGGCTGTGAAGTTACCCTTATTTACTTTTATACCCTTTATAATTCTTTCCTCTTTCACTATTCAATAATTCTTCGTACATTTGGAGTGCAAAAATAATCAAAGTTATGGATAACCTGGGTGATTGGATATATATTGTTTTCCTGGTAGTTGCAGCATTGAGCGGTTTATTCAGTTCAAAGAACAAGAAAAAACGTCCGACTCAGGTGTTGGGACAACCCGAATACGATTCAACACAAGAGGAGCAGACTCCCTCTGGCAAAGGCTTTTGGGAAATTCTCGAAGAGGTTACCACCGAACGCCCCAAACCCAAAAGCATAACGAAAACGCTTCCCGACAAGAAAAAAAATAAAAAAGAGATACAACATCCTAATCCTTTCCTGACAGCCGAGCAGGAAATCCGTCAATCAAAAATAAGTTCGTCCCGGCCAATGAATTTCCCGACCGAAGATGAACACTCTCTTTTAGAGGATATTGAGTTCAATAACGCCGAAGAGTTAAGAAAAGCTGTTATTTACTCAGAAATACTTAACCGCAAGTATTAATCTACATTCTTTTTTAATACCTTTGCAGCCGTTTAGCTGACCAATAAGTATTTATCTAATATAAAACAGTATAATATCATGGCTTTAAAATTCATTACAGCTGAAGAAGCTGCTTCGTTCGTTCATCACAACGACAACGTTGGATTCAGTGGTTTTACACCAGCCGGATGCCCGAAGGTTGTTCCGGGTGCCATTGCTAAAAAAGCGATGGAAGAACACGAAAAAGGTAATCCTTTTCAGATCGGTATGTTTACGGGAGCTTCCACCGGTGATAAACTGGATGGCGAACTAGCTCGCGCCAATGCTATTAAATTCCGTACACCGTATCAATCCAACAAAGATCTGCGCGCATTGCTGAATGCTCACGGAGCACAGTATTTCGATATGCACCTGTCTGAGTTGGCACAGGACTTGCGTTATGGTTTTCTGGGAAAGATCGATGTAGCGATCGTTGAAGCTGCCGATGTAACCGAAGACGGTGAAATCATCCCTACCAGTGGTGTGGGTATCGTTCCTACCGTTTGCCGTATGGCCGACCGCATCATCATCGAGTTGAACAGCAGACATCCGAAAGAAATTCGCGGTATGCACGATATCTACGAGCCTGCCGATCCTCCTTACCGTCGCGAAATCCCTGTATATACTCCGTCCGACCGTATCGGTACTCCTTATATTAAAGTAGATCCGGCTAAAATCGTCGGTATCGTAAAGACTGAAGAACCGAATGAAGGCGGTAAGTTCTCTCCGCTGGATGACGTAACGATGGCTATCGGTAAGAATGTTGCCGACTTCCTGGTAAGTGAAATCAAAGCAGGTCGTCTGCCGAAAGAATTCGTTCCCCTGCAAAGCGGTGTAGGTAATGTAGCCAACGCTGTTTTGGGTTGCATGGGTGCAAATAAAGAAATTCCTGCATTCAATGTATATACGGAAGTTATTCAGGATGCAGTTATCAGCCTGATGAAAGAAGGTCGCGTGAAATTCGCCAGTGGTTGTTCATTATCTGTAAGTAATGAAGTGATCCGTGAAATTTACGGCAACCTGGACTTCTTCAAAGATAAGATCCTTCTTCGTCCGCAGGAAATTTCCAACAACCCGGAAGTTGCCCGCCGTTTAGGACTGATCGCTATCAACACTGCTTTGGAAGCCGACATCTTCGGTAACATCAACTCTACACACGTATCAGGAACAAGAATGATGAACGGTATCGGTGGTTCGGGCGACTTTACCCGTTCTGCGATGTTGTCGATCTTCACAACTCCTTCTACAGCAAAAGACGGAAAGATCAGTGCTTTCGTTCCAATGGTATCTCACCTGGATCATAGCGAACACTCTGTAAAGATCATCATCTCTGAATATGGTGTAGCCGACCTGCGCGGAAAATCTCCGATCGAACGTGCCAACTGCATCATCGACAATTGTGTTCATCCGGATTACCAGCCGTTGCTGAGAGAATATCTGGCAATGGGCGTAAAAGGCCATACTCCGCAGAACCTGAAATGTTGCTTCGCATTCCACGAAGAACTGGCTACAAGCGGCGATATGCACAATGTAGACTGGAGCAAGTATAATAAGTAAGTTTGTTACTTTAAATAAAACAAAGGAGCCTGGAGTGATAATGAACACTCCAGGCTCTTTTATTTAGTTGTTTCATGATGACATTGATTATAACACTAAGAAAAACTGCTGTTCTCTTCTAAAAGTTTCGTTTCAGCCACAAAGTAAAGAAACGATCATAAACCATATAATACGCGCCTTCCTTAGTTACAAAATCTTTCTCCAGCAGTCCTTTCTTTACCGGATGTCAAAGCCGTATCTTTTCCCTCCTTACAAATGGATTATTTACTATATATCATACCATTATCTTATGATAATTATTCTTACCTCATCATTTATTCTTTAGAACCAACAAATTATGACACCATAAAAGAGTGAAACTCACACAGAAACTTGTTTTCAATGGCCATATGAAAAACAGGACTAGAATTTGACGATTGATTTACCTTAGTAAAGGCATGATACTTACTTTCTACCTTAGCATAGATTTGAAAATTCAAAACCGTAACAGAAAACCACATGAACCATACAGCGTAATATACTGATAAACAACAATTATCCTTATAAAGAAACCTGGACACAATATAAAAAAATCGACACCATGCAATGCTGATAGATCTATTAAAAAGGATTAACATATGTACTATTAATCTCCTGCTTTCAATAATATATAATACAACTGTTATTGTTGTTGATGAAAAGTAACTGACGCCAAGGAAGTTATTAGACCTTCCATTGAATTACATACAGAGTCTTTGAAGAACTCTGCTAATTTGTTATTGTACTAATAATTGTTTTCTGTAAAATACTGTTTTCGTAATAATCTCACTGAATAAACTTGATATTTAGTGTAGCTCATAAGTACCAACCGACTTAAATTTAAAAGATTGACGATAATAATCGCTGCTTTTCATAGAGATTTTTTACTACAAAATTAAAACTGTCGCAATTTAAACAAAAATATCATAATTACAATATATATTCACACAAAAAATCATTATTATGAAAAATAAAATTCTAATAAGGAATATATATCGATTGAATTTGCAGATATTTTTGAAAAAGACCAATCCGCCCATATTTCACAAAGATATAGATTTCGTCAAAAGTAAGTCAAATAGACAACGAACTAGATATATGAATTTCATTTTTTCAGAACAAATAAGAATCCACAAAACAATTAAACACAAAGCAAAAAAGATATATTACACATAAAATAATTGACGTAGTTCTTCAAAGACTCTGGTGAATATATTCTTTATTAATAAAAAAAGATGTCTATGATGAAAAAGTTAACTTTAGCAATGCTATTCCTATTTATGGGGATAAGTATGGTAATTGCTCAGATGAGGCAAGTAACAGGTACTATTATTTCGGCAGAAGACAATGAACCCATTATTGGTGCTTCTGTAATAGTAAAAGGTACCACTATCGGTACAGTATCGGATCACAATGGGGCTTTCTCTTTAGAAGTGCCTAATACAACCAAAACATTGATGTTTTCTTATGTGGGGATGGTAGGAAAGGAAGTCCCCGTTCAAAACATTATGCATGTTGTATTGAATACAGCTTCAACCGAATTGGATGAAGTAATGGTAGTTGCTTACGGGACGGCCAAAAAGTCGTCATTTACAGGTTCAGCAGCAAATATCAAAACGGATAAGCTGGAAAATCTCCAGGCAGCGTCATTAACGAAAGCACTGGAAGGAGCTGCCCCTGGTATTCAGGTAACAGGAAGTACCGGTATGCCTGGCGATAATGCAAAAATCCAGATCCGTGGTGTAGGTTCTGTAAATGCATCGAACGATCCGTTGTATGTAGTGGACGGCGCACCTTTTGACGGTGATATCAGTACAATCAACACGGAAGATATTGCCAGCATTACCGTTCTGAAAGATGCAACTTCGGCTGCTTTGTATGGAGCCCGTGGTGCAAATGGTGTGATAATGATCACAACTAAAAAAGGTACATCCGGTAAAGTTCAATTGAACGCAAAAGTAAATTTAGGTGTCGTTTCACGTGCTATTCCCGAATATAATCGCGTAAGTACAGGTGAATACTATGAATTAATGTGGGAAGGTTGGCGTAATGCATTAGTGAACAACAATGGTTACACACCTGAACAAGCTGCAGCAACAGCCAGTGGAGGTGATAAAAATGGTATCGTCGGCAAGCTGGGTGGCTACAACAGCTACAATGTGGCGAATGACCAGTTGATAGGAACAGATGGGAAACTGAATCCCAATGCCCGTCTGTTGTATAATGACGACTGGAATAAAGAGCTCGCACGTACAGCTTTGCGCCAGGAGTACAACGTTTCTGTAAATGGAGGGACACAGAACTCGACATTTTTTGCTTCCGCCTCTTATACGAATGAAGAGGGAATGGTTAAATGGTCGGATTTCGAACGTTTCACCGGACGTGTCGGTTTAACGAGCCAGATTAATTCATGGTTGAAAGTTGATGCAGGCTTATCCGGAGCCACTTCCAATCAAAACGGTTTTTTGGCGGAAGGGACTTACACTACCAACCCATTCTATTACGGACGCATGATGGCCCCCATCTATCCGATTTACCAATATGACGGTAACGGACAAATCGTACGCGACAGCAATGGTGATGTGATGTATGATATGGGGGGCGGAAGTTCTCCTTACGCCTGGGCCGGCCATACCCGCCAATATGCTCCTAATTCTAACTTAATGGTCACATTGCCACTCGACGACCGTTCAACAGAGCGTAATATGATTTCAGCACGTGTATCTGCTGAAATTAAATTCCTGAAAGATTTCACATTGAAAATTTCAGGCAACACGGATATCAGTAACGATTATAAAACCACCTATCAGAACAACATGTATGGTGATGCGGAAGGTGTATCCGGACGTTCCACTAAAAATTATATCAAAAAGAATTCATATACATTCAATCAGATCTTAACCTGGAACAAGTCGTTTGGTGACCACAGTCTGGCATTACTGGGAGGACACGAAAACTATATGTACACATATCGTTATCTGGAGGCTACCCGTACAGGATTCACCATTCCGACAACAGAGATCGTTGCCGGTTCCGTAGCCGAAGGATCTACTTCTTATACGAACGAATACAGCTTGGAAGGTTATCTGTTTCAGGCAAATTATGACTACGCAAATAAATACTATTTGTCCGGTTCATTCCGTTACGACGGAACATCACGATTCTATAAAGACTCCCGTTGGGGCACATTCTGGTCGCTAGGTGCATCCTGGCGCTTGAGCGAGGAAGATTTCATCAAAGACTACAAATGGATAGACAATCTGAAACTGAAAGCGTCTTACGGACAGCAGGGTAACGACAATATCCTGGATGAGTGGGGAGATCCGATCTATTTCGGATGGCAAAGCCTGTATTCGTTCGATGACAAAAATAACGGAAACCTGAATGGCGCTGTGCATAGCCAGCTTTTGAACAAAGACCTAGAATGGGAAAAGAACTCGAACCTGAATGTTGGTGTGGAACTGGCTTTATTCGACTTCTTCCGTGGTGAAGTAGACGTATTCAACCGTGTATCCAGCAATTTGCTCTTCAAAGCTCCAAGACCACAATCTACCGGCATTGAATATATGTGGCAAAATATCGGAACGATGCGTAATACAGGATTGGAACTTACATTAGGTTTCGATATTTTCAAAAAATCAGATTTTCGGTGGAGCCTCGACCTGAATGCAACATTCTTTAAAAATAAGATCACAAAGATGCCGAAAGATTCTGACGGTAATCCGCAAGAGATCATTAACGGCACTAAAAAACTTTCCGAAGGACACTCTATTTATGATTTTTGGCTACGGGAATATGCCGGTGTCGATACGCAAGACGGTAGTGCACTGTATTACAAAGATATCGAGGATGAGAACGGCAATGTAACCGGTCGTGAAACGACTAAAGACCAGAATGCTGCCAGCTATTATTATATGGGGGATGCTATTCCTGATTTGTATGGTGGTTTTACCAACAGCTTTAGTTATAAAGGTTTCGACTTGTCTATATTCTTCAGTTATCAGATCGGAGGAAAGATGTACGATTCTAATTACGCTGGTTTAATGCACCCCGGATCGTTCGGCACACATTGGTCTACAGATATCCGGGATCGTTGGCAAAATCCAGGTGATGTAACAAATGTTCCCCGCTTGCAGAATAACTATACAGCAGCCAGTGCTGCTTCTTCACGTTGGCTGACCAATGCCAGCTATCTGGCTCTGAAAAACGTCACATTCTCCTATACATTGCCAAAATCCATTCAGAAGAAGCTGGATATGAAAAACTGCAAAGTCTTTCTGACCGGTGATAACCTGTTCCTGCTGAGCAAACGCAAAGGAATGGATCCTCAGCAAAGTTTTAACGGTACATCTGATTATACGTATGTACCGAATCGTGTAGTGAGTTTAGGTATTAATGTAACATTCTAAAATCGATCAAGCAATGAAAAAAATAATTTATTCCATTATATTAGGCACATCTCTGCTAATTACTTCGGGATGCAGCGAGGATTACCTGGAAAGGGTTCCGACTAACAGTGTTACAGACGAGAGTCTGTTCTCTACGGTAAACGGTGCGGAAACAGCACTTAACGGCATTCACCGTTCTACCTACGCGTACTATGACAATCATGGACGATTCGGTCAGAAATCCATTGATATCATTATAGACTTTATGGCAGATGACTACTTGCAACTGGAACGTGGATACGGTTGGTTCGTTGCCTGGTATCAATATCTGAATAGCCGGAACATCAATTCGGAAGACCTGGAATTTACCTGGTCGTATTACTATGATGTCATAGATAATTCGAATTTACTTCTTGCTAATATAGATGAAGCTTCCGATGCCGCTTTGAACGAGAGTCTTGTTAAGAACATAAAAGGACAGGCATTGGCTTACCGGGCTTATTCGTATTGGCAGTTAGTACAGATGTTTGCCAATCGTTATGATTATAGCGGAAATAACAGCCAGTTAGGTGTTCCTTTGATCCTAGATAATAGTGGAGAAGCTAAACCCCGGTCTACGGTCGAGGCTGTATATGAACAGATTTTCAGCGATATCGATCAAGCTATTACATTATTGACCGAGTCGGATGAATCCCGTCCGAATAAATCGCATATCAATTTGAATGTCGCACAAGGTTTCAAAGCCCGTTTTGCCTTGACAACCGGTGATTGGGCTACCGCAGCCGATATGGCACACAAGGCACGTCAAGGGTATGCCCTGACCAGTAATTATAAAAATGGTTGGAACGATGCCAATGACAGCGAATGGATCTGGGGAGCTGTACTGATCGATGAGCAGCAGACCAGTTACGCCTCTTTCTTTTCGCATGTGGATCCGGATTTCGGAGGATATGCATCCATGGGTAGCTTTAAATTAGGCAGTACGGAAATCATCGACTATATGGCTGATAGCGACCAACGCAAACAGCTATTCGATGAAGATCGCATCGGTTATAAATTTACCGGTTTTGGAGAGTGGACGAACGATTATATCTATATGAAATCGGGAGAAATGTATCTGATCGAAGCGGAAGCATTAGCACGACAGAATAGAGATACGGAAGCGCAGGATGTTATTTACGAGCTGACTAAAAACCGCGATCCGGAAGCTCAGAAACCGACTGTTACAGGAGAGGCTTTGATCCAGCATATTTTAATGGAACGTCGTTGCGATCTGTGGGGAGACGGTTTCCGCCTGTTCGATATCAAACGTTTGAATATCGCTATGGACAGACGCAACAAAGGACACAATGAAACGTTCTGGGACAAGGCTGGTTATTTTGAAGCAGGAGCAAAAGAGCTTCTGTTCCTGATACCGAAACAGGAAATGGACGCTAATCCGTTGATGGAGCAAAATCCGTTGTAAGCAAATGGAAAAGCACCAATTGTAGGAGCATTAATTAAAACCTATACATACGATAAATAGACACACGTTTATCGGAAAGCCAGGATTTGTAGCGATACAGGCCTGGCTTGCTCTATATCTGCTTAACCTGTTATATATCGTATCCATAGAAAATAAAATTCCTTCCGAAAGAGATATGAATTTCTCCCGGAAGGAATTTTTTATCCCGATAAATACTGTAGTAGCTTTTACCTGGTTATTTTATTACGGTTGCTTTCCGATATAAGCCAGGATACCACCGTCTACATATAATACATGTCCATTTACAAAGTCTGACGCATCAGAAGCCAGAAACACAGCCGGGCCCATCAAATCTTCCGGAGTTCCCCAACGGGCAGCCGGTGTCTTTGCAATGATAAACGAATCGAACGGATGGCGCGAACCGTCAGGCTGGATTTCGCGGAGCGGAGCAGTCTGCGGAGTGGCGATATAACCCGGGCCGATACCGTTACACTGGATGTTATATTGACCGTATTCGGAAGCGATATTACGTGTCAGCATCTTTAAACCACCTTTAGCAGCCGCATAAGCAGAAACTGTTTCACGTCCCAGTTCGCTCATCATCGAACAGATATTGATGATCTTTCCGTGACCTTTCTTGATCATAGAAGGGATAACAGCTTTAGAAACGATGAACGGAGCATTTAAATCCACATCGATTACCTGGCGGAAATCGGCAGCAGACATTTCATGCATCGGAATGCGTTTGATGATACCGGCATTATTCACCAGGATATCGATCACACCCACTTCCTGCTCGATCTGGGCAACCATTGCATTTACCTGCTCTTCGTTGGTTACGTCGCAAACATAACCTTTTGCTTCGATACCTTCCGCTTTGTAAGCAGCCAGACCTTTATCCACCAGTTCCTGTTTGATGTCGTTGAAGATAATCTTTGCTCCAGCCTGCGCATAAGCAGAAGCCAATGCAAAACCAATACCGTAAGAAGCACCTGTTACAAGAGCTACTTTACCTTCTAATGAGAAATTTACCATGTTAGTATTCGATTATTTTAAGTCCGTAATTTTAGAAAAATCCTGATCGCCGTAATCCAGGTTCTCGCCACCCATTCCCCAGATAAAGGTATAATTATGTGTAGCAGCGGCACTGTGGATAGACCATTCAGGAGATAAAACAGCCTGATCGCCTTTCATCCAGATATGACGTGTCTCGTCTACTTCACCCATAAAGTGGCAGATAGCCTGATCTTCGGGAATATCGAAATAGAAATAAGCTTCCATACGGCGACTGTGAACGTGAGCCGGCATCGTGTTCCATACACTACCCGGTTTCAGTTCGGTCATGCCCATCTGCAACTGGCAGGTCGGCAATACCTGGTTAACGATCATCTTGTTGATGTTACGGTCGTTCGACATTTCCAGCGAGCCCATAGCAGCGACAACGGCATCCGCTTTCGTTACTTTCTTATCCGGATAATTACGGTGAGCCGTAGTGGAGTTGAAATAGAACTTAGCCGGATTCTTTGCATCCTTGCTTTCGAAAGTCACTTCGCGGTCGCCCGAACCCAGGTAAAGAGCTTCTTTAAAGTCCAGTTCGAAAGTGGCATCACCAGCCTTTACAATACCGGGGCCACCGACATTGAAAAGACCCATTTCGCGACGAGTCAGGAAATAAGGAGCTTTCAGCGGGTTGATCGCTTCGAGTTGGAGCACTTCGCCTACCGGCATTGCACCGCCCACGATCATACGGTCGTACATAGAATAAACCATATTTACTTCATTCGGTGCAAACACTGTTTCGATCAGGAAATCCCGGCGAATACGTTTGGTATCATATTGCTTGGCATCTTCCGGATGCGCAGCATAACGCAATTCATAATTTGTTTTCATTCTGATTCTATTTATTTTGTTATTATTTACTTCAATGCATGATCAGCCTTTACATCACTTTCCCCGTTCCAGGCACGAAGATTCGTCCATTCGGTATAAGGAGCCGACCAGAATTCGTCTGTTGCCGGTAGTCCCAAAGGTAATAAGCCTACTGCACAAAGATATACACTTCCCGTATTTATATAAGACTCCGACATATCAATTTGTTCACCGGTGAAACCAACACGCAGCCAACCGTTTGCATCGAAGTTCTTCGGTGATTTCATCACATTGCGGATCACGGCAGTCATACCGCAACGAACCTGGGCCGGTTTTACCCGTTCAGGCAGGATGTGCATCAGACTGGCTTGTGCCAATGCATGGAAAGCACCGAAACGGTATACGATAGAACGCCCCACTACCGGGAAAGTGCCTTCCGGTGAAATAAAACGTTCCAGTTGTTCTGCATAGCGTGTATGACGGGGCAACTGTGTTTCAGCAAAGTCAGCCCCTTCGAGGTTATGTTTCTTCATGATCAACAGGACATCTGTCAGCATCGGATGGATAACGAAACTGTTATAATAATCCATGTGAAAAGCAGGCCCGTCACCATACAACGCATCGCCTTTATACCATTCGTCACGGAATTTCTTCACACCATACGTCAGGCGATCCATATCGCATTCGCCTGTAAATTCAAGCAGGGCTGCCTCAACTGTGGAAGCAAACAAAAGCCAGTTATTTTCCCACGGTTTGATGCCACGGCTACGTTTCAGTTCCGTGATCATCCATTCTTTCGCCTGCGGATCCAGGTTTCCCCACAACTGTTTCGGTGCACGGAGCAATCCCTGTGCCAGAAAAGCGGCATCCACCAACGGCTGATAAGGTTTACCGAAGACCAGATAGTCGGGAGATTCCGGATTAACGGCATTCTTCAAGCCCTTCACGGTCAGTTTGATATATTTATCACGCAATTGTCCTTCCGGTGTATTATCGGGGCCCAGTTCCAACCAGGGAGCAATACCGCATACCAGGCGTCCGACTGCTTCCAGGTGGGAAAAATCGCTTCTGTCTTTCGACAGGGATTCGTAAGGCATATTCTTTTTCAGCGTATTGTTACTCAGGTTTGTCAATACCGGGTCGGCAATACGGGTTAAAGTTTCCACCCAGAAAGCCCGATCCTGCGTACCATCCTGCTGTGCCTTTCCTGTGAGGGAGAAACACAGGCAGCATACTAAAATAGCTGTTGTTTTTAATAGATTAGTCATGGAATATTATTTTTCGGTCAGTTTCTTTAAACGCATCAATGCTTCTACATAATAATAATCGGCGTAGCTTAGCGGAACATCCACTTCGCTGTTTCCGGGGAAATGGCCGGTAGAATGCATCAGGGCAAAATTGCAGTTCGTCCCTTTCGCTGCCAGATATTCAGGAGTTGTCAACGAGCGAACCTGCTGTTCGGCAAAATCCAGATAACTCTTTGCACTCTCGCTCTTATCCAACTGGCTCAACTCGATCAGGGCAGAAGCCATAATAGCGGCAGCCGAGGCATCTCTCGGAACATCAGGAATACCCGGAGCGTCGAAGTCCCAGTACGGCACCTTATCAGCCGGCATATTCGGATGGTTCATGATAAAAGCAGCGATATGCTTGGCCTGATCCAGATATTCCGGTTTACCGGTTTCGCGATACATCATAGTAAATCCATACAACGCCCATGCCTGGCCGCGAGCCCATGCCGATTCGTCGGCTGCTCCCTGATGGGTTTGTTTCTTATGGGGGACACCTGTTATCGTATCGTAAGAAACCACATGATAGCAACTGTAGTCATCACGGAAATGGTTGTTCAGTGTTTTATCGGCATGAGAGATAGCCATCTTACGGAAACGGTCATCGCCGGAAGCTTTCGAGGCCCAGCTAAAGAACTCCAGGTTCATCATATTATCGATAATAACCGGGAATTGCCAGATATTCTTATTGAAATCCCATGAGCGGATCGCTCCTACCCGTTCGTCAAAACGAGTTGCCAGCGAGTTTGCACCTGTCAGCATCACATCTTTATATTCCGGTTTGCCGGTCAGGCGATAGCCATTACCGTAACTGCAATAAAGCATAAAGCCGACATCATGGCTATAAGTGATATTCTTCACTTCTTCCACCCGGTCGGTATACATTTCCGCATATTTCTTTAATTCGGGAGTCGGATTGTTTTCGTAGAGATACCACAGTTCTCCCGGGAAGAAACCGCTGCACCACCAGGAATAGTCGCTGGTTTCAAGCGTTCCTTCTTTATTGATTGCTTTAGGAAGACGCCCTTCCTGGTTTTCGAGGTCTTTAGCCATCAGAATAGCTTGTTCGGTTGAAGCCTTCAGACCACGGTCGATAACGTCGGCTATAGGCTCTTGTTTGGGCTGCGAATCACAGGCTGATAAAAGTAATGTGACCGCAAACACGCCACACGAGAGTAATTTGTTCATGATAAAAATAGGTTATTAAGTTTTTAAGTTTGTGGCAAATATACAGGTTTATATTCTAAAAAACCACAACATCTATCGAAAAAGCTTCGTGTTATCGAACAGCCCCTTCTCTACTTACTAAAACAGAAGTCCTTTACTTACTAAGTAATCCTTCGTCTACTCGATAAGTAGAGTACCTAACTACTTAGTAAGCAAGCTGGGGTCTACTTAGTAAGCAGGCTTTGTAATACATTTGCAATATCAATGTAATATTTACTTCAAACCGCCTTAACCCGTTCTTAATACATGTTACCTTACTTTGCACTCAGAACAAACAGATAAATGACGTGAGAAAGTTTTTTGAAAAAATTGTAGAAGGAGGACTATTGATCAGCGGGAGTGTGACCAGCTTCACGATCCTGTTGATTGTCTTTTTTCTTTTTAAAGAAGCATCCGGTCTTTTCAATAGTCCGGTTGTTGAAGAAGGATATGTACTTGCGGTAAATAAGGGGAACGATGTGAGCCATCTGTCGCCGGAAACGATCATGGATATTTTCGATGCCAAAATAACCAACTGGAAAGAGGTGAACGGCAAAGATGAAGAGATCCTGGTTTTCCGCTTTTCCGACCTGACCCAGTATTACAGCGAAGAAGAGCTGGGAGATGAATTCCAGTATGTTCCCGAAAAGATCAGTGAACTGGTTGGTAAAGAGCCGGGGATAATCGCTTTCTTCCCTCAGCAATACCTGGCTGACCCTTTTGCCGGAACCGTCCTTCCCGAAGAAAAAATCTCACTCTCCGACTTCTTTGCCGGAACGAAATGGTATCCGACATCCGCCCCCGCTCCTATCTTCGGATTGATCCCGCTGTTGTTGGGAACACTGCTGGTAAGCATCGGGGCGATCGTCCTTTCACTGCCTTTCGGCATGGCGGTTGCCATCTATCTGGCAGAAATAGCCAATAAGCGAACCCGCGAAATATTAAAGCCGGTCATCGAACTGCTGGCGGGTATTCCGTCTGTGGTGTACGGTTTCTTCGGGCTGGTCGTCATTGTCCCGCTAATACAAAAAGGGCTGAACCTTCCGGTCGGTGAAACGGCTTTTGCCGGCAGTGTCGTATTGGCTATCATGGCATTACCGACCATCATTACCGTTGCGGAGGATGCGATGCGGACTACCCCACGGGCAATGAAAGAAGCAAGCCTGGCTTTGGGAGCGACGCAATGGCAGACGATCTATAAAGTCATTATCCCCTATTCCATATCCGGTATCACGTCGGCAGTCGTTTTAGGTATCGGACGCGCTATCGGCGAGACAATGGCCGTACTGATGGTAACTGGAAATGCGGCGGTTATTCCGACTTCCTTCTTTGAACCCGTGCGAACCATTCCCGCCACAATCGCAGCCGAACTGGGAGAAGCCCCTGCCGGTGGAGCCCATTATCAGGCGTTGTTCCTACTGGGAGCTGTTTTGTTCATCATCACACTGGTATTAAGTATCACGGTTGAATATATTTCATCCAAAAGAAAAATCTAAATAAGCTATGGCACCTATTCTGAAACTAGGCAATATCGATACGAAGAAACGGACTTCACAAAAGGTGGCGTTCGGTTTGTTCACCCTTCTCAGCTATCTGGTTGTTGTTATCCTTTTCCTTATCCTCGGATTTATCATCATAAACGGGGGAAAAGTGATCAGTTGGGATTTCCTGACAAAGGCTCCCGCAGAAGGAATGACGGCCGGCGGTATTTATCCGGCCATTGTCGGAACACTTTACCTCGTACTGGGCAGCAGCCTGATCAGTTTCCCGATCGGGATTATGAGCGGTATTTATATGAATGAATACGCTACGAACGGCAAACTGACCCGCTTTATCCGCATCATGACCAACAATCTAAGCGGCGTGCCTTCGGTCGTGTTTGGTTTGTTCGGTATGTCGTTGTTCGTTGTCACCCTGGGATGGGGCGACTCGATCATCGCGGGTTCATTCACGCTGGCTCTGATGTCTTTGCCGTTGATTATCCGCACGACGGAGGAAGCGCTGAAAAGTATCGACGACTCTTTCCGTCACGGAAGCCTGGCACTGGGGGCAACCAAGTTACAGACCATCCGCCGGGTGGTACTGCCGATGGCTTTCCCCAATATCATTACCGGGTTGATCCTGTCGGTCGGACGCGTATCGGGCGAAACGGCTCCTATCCTGTTTACCGTTGCCGCCTATTTCCTGCCGCAACTCCCGGAGAGCATCTTCGACCAGTGTATGGCATTGCCTTACCACTTGTATGTCATTTCAACCAGCGGTACGGATATCGAAGCTTCCCGTGGGATGGCTTACGGAACGGCACTGGTGCTGATCGCAATCGTGTTAGTCGTAAACCTGCTGGCAAATGCCCTGAGAAAGTATTTTGCCAAGAAAGTAAAGATGAACTAACCGGTTATCACACGCAATAACAATAAAATAACAAGTAAGAATTATGATAAAGATTGATGCCCGGAACGTAGATTTCTATTATGGCGACTTTCATGCATTAAAGAATATCTCGATGCAAATCGAAGCAAACACCTCGGTTGCCTTTATCGGCCCGTCGGGTTGTGGCAAGTCAACATTCCTGCGTTTATTCAACCGTATGAATGACCTGATCCCCGATACCCGGATGACCGGTACTATCCTGATAGACAACCGTAACATCTATGAAAAAGGAGAAAAGGTGGATCAGCTCCGCAAGAATGTAGGTATGGTATTCCAGAAACCGAACCCTTTCCCTAAAACGATCTTCGAGAACGTTGCTTACGGACTGCGTGTAAACGGTGTAAATGACAACGAGTATATCGAAGAGACAGTGGTCAAGACACTGAAGCAGGTGGTTCTCTGGGACGAAGTGAAAGACAAGCTGAAAGAATCGGCTTTCGCCCTGTCAGGCGGACAGCAGCAGCGTTTGTGCATCGCCCGTGCGCTGGCTATCTCTCCATCCATCCTGCTGATGGACGAACCGACTTCCGCCCTCGACCCGATTTCTACCAGCAAGATCGAGGAACTGATACATGAGCTGAAGAATGAATACACGATCGTTATCGTTACACACAATATGCAACAGGCAGCCCGCATCAGCGACAAAACGGGTTACTTCTATCTGGGCGAACTGATCGAGTTCGACAATACGCGTAAGATATTTACCAATCCGGAGAAAGAATCGACCCAGAATTATATCACGGGACGTTTCGGATAAACATACTTAAGAGGAAATAACAGAATATATGAAAGTGATAGATCAGGAGATAGCCTCCTTAAAAAACAGTATCAGCGAAATGTGGGCTTTGGTTCACCAACAGTTATACAATGCCGGGGAAGCGATGCTGACCGGAGATAAAGAACTGGCTTATAAAGTGATCAGCCGCGAACGTCGTGTAAATGCATTCGAACTGAAAATAGACAGCGACTGCGAAGATATCATCGCCCTCTACGCTCCCGTCGCCGTCGACCTGCGTTTTGTACTGGCCATGTACAAGATCAACACGAACCTGGAACGCCTAGGTGACTTTGCCGAGAGCATTGCCCGTTTCGCCGGGAACCTGCCGGACGGAGCCCCCGTCGATCCGAAACTGATAAAAGAAACGCGGGTGGAAGAAATGTTGCAGGAACTGCTCAGTATGCTCACGTTGAGCCAGGAAGCCTTTGAGAAAGAGAGCTCGGAGATCGCTTCACGCATCTTCCTCAAAGACAATCTGATCGATGAGATCAACCATAACTCGACAAAGATCATTGCCGACTACATAGAAAAGCATCCCGGAAACGCATTGGTAGGCCTTTACATGGCAGGCGTGATCCGTAAGATGGAACGTTTCGGCGACCATTGTACGAATATTGCCGAAGAACTGATCTTCTATCTGGATGCTAAAGTAATGAAGCATATCGGAAAAACGGAGAACTAAACACTTATTTACAAGTATTCGGCATAACGACTCACCGGCATCCCCAAAAACCTGTTCGAGCCTGCCTACCTAAAAAGTGTTTCATCCTAGTGAAACAGTTGTTCCATATAGGTGAAACACTTGTTTCACTAGGATGAAACACTTTTAATGACACGAAAGAAAATTTCTTTGTACCTTTGCGTCTCAAATCAACAAACAGACAAAGATTCATGAAACGACTACTGGCACTTTGCCTGGCCGCTTTTTGGGCAGGAACTACTTTTACCGCTTCTTCACAAAAGCCATTGATCCCGAACAATACGGAAGTTTTCAAATTATTCTTAGAGACCCATGGATCTTATAACGAAGCACTTTCCGGCGAAGCGGAAAGGGACCGTTTTCTGCTGAATGATTTCAAGGTGGAAGCAACGGGGACTGTTACTCCCTGGCTTTCTTATGCTTACCGCCAGGTACTTTGCTACCAGAACGAATGGGTACGGGCCAACGGCTTCGGCTCCTATATCGAAAATGCCTGGGTAAACTTCCGGTTATCGGATAAGTTTTCTGTGACAGCCGGTAAGCAGGATGCAGCCTGGGGAGGGTTCGAATACGACGAGTATGCCTACAAGATATACGATTACAGCGACATGAACGAGTGGATGGATTGTTATTTCACCGGTGTCGGTATCAGTTATGAGCCCAGTGAAACCCAGGAAGTTTGCTTCCAGGTAACGAACGGCAACGATAACCGTAGTAAATCGCCCTCTTTCTATAACATCGGATGGAACAGCAGTTACCTGGACGAGTTGTTATCCCTCCGCTACTCCGTTACAGCCGGGCAACAGGCCAAAGGGGAATGGATGTGGATGGCATGGGCCGGGCAGCAGATTGAATCGGGCAAGTTCCTGGGATATTTCGATGTGATGTACACACGCGGCAAATCCGATCCTGTCGGTATCCTGGCCGAACAGTTCGAGCCGGAGGACGAAGAAACGGGTTCATGGATTGCCAATACGGGTTACCTCTCGCTGGTAGCCCGCCTGAACTACAGCATCCATCCGAAATGGAATCTTTTCGTCAAAGGGATGTATGAAACGGCTTCCGTTTACAAGGCCAACGGCCCCTACGAATCAGGGAAATACCGTACTGCCTGGGGATACCAGGGAGGAGTCGAGTTCTACCCGATGGGCGACGATAACCTGCACCTCTTCCTCAGCGGCACCGGACGGGCCTACAGCCTGACAGAAAGAGCAAAGGCGCTCGAAGCCTTCTCTGAAAACACCGGACGCCTTTCTGTAGGATTTGTTTATAAGATACCTCTGTTCTAAAATTGTAGCAACAACGAATCCCCTTCCTTCATATCGACTGTCAGCATTCCATCGATAACAGGCATAGACACAGCTTTCTGGTTCATCTTAATCCCCATATTTTCGGAGTATGCCGGCAACTTGATACTGAACGTTCCGGGAACGACAGCTTTCAATCCGGCTTCCGTCAACCGGCCTTCCGACCATTTGGCTGAAACTTCACCGCCACCCTGTACTTTCAGACCTTTAAAGCTACCGGTCTGCCAGGCTGAAGGCAAGGCAGGCAGTAACTCGATCCGTCCGGTCTGACTTTGTACCAGCATTTCGGCAATACCCGCACAACCACCATAATTACCATCGATCTGGAAAGGCGGATGCGCACAGAACAGGTTCGGATAAGAACCGCCGCCATTCACCATATTGGTTGTCTTTTCCACACAGGGACGAAGCAGGTCTACCAACAGTTTATAAGCATGATCGCCGTCATGCAGACGCGCCCAGAAATTAATCTTCCAAGCCATCGACCAGCCGGTACTCTTATCGCCACGCACTTCGAGTGTCTTGCGGGCAGCTTCTGCCAGTTCGGGTGTATGTTCTACTGAGATTTCATTTCCCGGATAAAGGCCATACAGGTGTGAGACATGGCGATGGGTCGGCTCTGCCTCTTCGTACGGTTCGAGCCATTCGAGGATACGGCCATCCTTTCCGATCGTTGTCGGCATCAGGCGCGAACGTTTGTCGGCCAGTTCCTGGCAGAAAGCGGTGTCTACACCTAATATAGTGGCGGCTTCTATGGTATTGGTAAACAGTTCGCGGACGATCTGGTTATCCATTGTCGATCCGGCACAGATACTTACCACCTTACCATTCGGCATACGATAGCCGTTTTCCGGAGAAGTGGTAGGGGCCGTGACCAGATAGTTGTTCCTCGGATCACGAACCAGCATATCTGTAAAGAAAAGAGCGGCTCCTTTCATCACCGGATAGACCTCTTTCAGATATTCTTTATCTTTCGTATATTGATAATGCGTGAACAGATGCTCACAAAGCCAGGCAGCAGAAGTGTTGGTTGCTCCCCACGACGGATGTTCGCCCGGTGCGGTAAACTCCCAGACATTCCCCAGGATATGCGTCACCCAGCCACGGGCGTTATAGAATACTTTGGCTGTTTGCTCGCCGCTGGCCACTTGTTGTTTTGTCCACTCGATCATCGGCAGATGTAATTCCGACAAATTGGTCACCTCAGCCGGCCAGTGGTTCATCTGGAAATTGATGTTGAGGTGATAATCGCCGTTCCAGGGCGTATCGATCGTATTACACCATAAGCCCTGCAAATTGGGGGGCAGTGAACCCGGACGGGTAGACGAGATCAGCAGGTAACGTCCGAACTGGAAGTAAAGAGCGCCCAGAGAAGGATCGTTATGATCTTCCTGGAATGCTTGTAAACGCTTATCAATCGGCATGTTGTCTCTTTCAGAATATCCCAGATCCAAGTCTACCCGGTCGAACAAGGCACGGTAGGCATTGATATGTTCTTTCCTTAATGTCGGATAATCCTTTCTTTCGGACTCTGCCAATAGAGAGAATATCTGGTCTTCGAAACCTTCGTTCTTATAGCTTGTTGCCATGCTCACCAACAGGATAGCTTCAGAGGCATTCTGAACGGTCAACGAGCTGTCTCCCGCTGTTAGGGAACCGCCTTTAGGCAGGACAATACGCACACGCGCCTGATATTTAATGCCTTTCATTTCAAGGGTATCGACGCCATCGAACAGCTGGCCTTGCATCAGCAGGTCTTTGCCGTCAGTCGATACGGAATAATATTCGGGGCGGTTCATTCCTACGGTAAAGTTCAACGCCTTATCCGCATCCGCCATCAGATGAACGATCCCCAGGTCACCGGAGAAAGAGGTGAATGCTTCGCGGCTGTAATTCACTTTCCCTTTGCGGAAGGTTGTTGAAGCGATGGCATCGCCGAGGTTCAGTTCGCGGCGATAGGCGGCAATAGAGTCGGAAGCATCGTTATAAGAATAGTCCAGCACCAGATTTCCAAGCAACTGATAACTGCCGTAAGGGACTTTGGCTCCCTGGCCTTGTCCGCTACCGGCACCACCGCAAACAAACGTACGGTACATCAACTCCTGGGCTTCATCATTCCGTCCTTCAAAAAGCAGACGGCGGATGGTTGCCAGCGACATGACAGCCTGCGGATTATCCGTATTCTGCTTACTGCCCGACCACATGGATATTTCATTCAACAGGATATTTTCCTGACCGACCCCGCCATCGGGCATCATTCCCAGCCGTCCGTTTCCCAGCGGCAACGTTTCTTCCCAGATACGGGCAGGTTCATCAAAATGATAAGCGAGTTTATTGCCGGTCTTTATATCCGGCATGTCACAGGCTGCCAGCAGAAGTAACAAGACAGCCACATAGGGACGGAAAATGTTTCGCCCTATCTCTTTTAATCGAATTGAGTTCATAGTATTATAATAAAAATTGTATTTCAGCCAGATCAGAAACTTTGCATATCACAGAGTCTCTTGTAATAACCGTCCAACGCCAGGAGTTCCTCATGACGGCCGCGTTCCACAATCTCTCCTTCATGCATCACGCAGATCTCGTCGGCATTGCGGATGGTGGAAAGGCGGTGGGCAATCACAACGGTTGTCCTGTTACGCATCAGGTTCTCGAGGGCGTCCTGCACCAGGCGTTCCGACTCGGTATCCAGTGCCGAGGTCGCTTCATCCAGGATCAGGATCGGCGGGTTCTTCAGGATGGCACGGGCGATACTGATACGTTGGCGTTGTCCGCCGGACAGTTTGCCGCCACGGTCGCCGATATTCGTATTATAGCCTTCTTCGCTCGCCATAATAAATTCATGGGCATTTGCTATGCGGGCTGCTTCCTGCACCTGTTCCAAAGTAGCTCCTTCCACTCCGAAAGAGATATTATTGAAGAAGGTGTCGTTAAACAGGATCGCTTCCTGGTTTACATTACCCATCAGGCTGCGGAGATCGTAGAGAGTCGCTTCCCGGATATCCGTATCATCGATCGTGATAGAACCTTCAGTTACGTCATAAAAACGGGGTAACAAATCCACCAGCGTACTCTTTCCCGAACCGGACTGTCCGACAAGCGCCACCGTTTTACCTTTGGGAATGGTCAGGTCGATCCCTTTCAAGACCCAATCATGCTGATACTTAAACCAGACGTTATTATATTTAATATGTTTATTCAGTTCAATCTTCTTAGGTTCAACCGGATCTTTAATATCACTTTCCGCTTTCAGTATCTTATCGATACGATCCATAGAAGCCAATCCTTTCTGGATTGCATATACCGATTTACTTAAGTCTTTGGCCGGGTTTATAATGCTGTAAAAGATAACCAGATAGTAAATAAAGGTAGATGCATCTATCGAGCTATTGTTACTCAGGATAAGCGTACCGCCATACCAAAGGACGATCGCAATCGTTGCCGTCCCTAGAAACTCGCTCATCGGATGAGCCATCTGTTGCCGGCGGTAAATACGGTTGGTGGTACGACGGAACTCGTCGTTGCTGTTCTCAAAACGTGTCTGTATCTTCTTTTCTGCATTGAATGCTTTGATAATACGCAAGCCGCCCAAGGTCTCTTCTATCTGGCTCATCAAGCCACCCCACATTTGTTGCCCTTCCAGTGATTTGCGTTTCAGCTTCTTTCCGACCTGCCCCATGATATATCCGGCAACAGGGAGCAGGATCAGGACAAATACGGTCAGCTGCCAACTGATCACGATCATACCGATCAGATAGATAATGATCAGGATAGGGTTCTTGAACAACATATCCAGCGAACTCATGATAGAAGCTTCCACCTCATTCACATCCCCGGATACACGGGCGATGATATCCCCTTTACGTTCTTCCGAGAAAAAGCCTAAAGAGAGTTCGGTTATTTTCTTATTGATCTGATTACGTATGTCCCTGACTACTCCTGTACGGATCGGTATCATGGTGAAGAAAGCCAGATACATGGTAGCCACTTTCAGGAAGGTTGCCACGATCAGGAAAGCTCCTAATATGATCAGGGTGAACGATCCCCCGTCTGTCTCTATCATGTCGCTTACAAACCAGAAGAAATTGTTCTTGATCAGTTCGGGAGTCGCTTTCCAGCTTTCCCACGTCCAGGGGTCGAATACCCAGTCTTTGTAGGTATAAATTTCATCGTTCAGCTTGAAAAGTATATTAAGTATCGGTATGATCAGTGCAAAGGAGAAAAGATTCAATATGGCTGATAATATATTGAAGACAATATTCAGTACCATATATCTCTTATAGGGAGGCACAAAACGCCTCAGTATACGCAGAAAATCTTTCATGTTTATTTAGTCGATTGGATTTGGCGCGCAAGTTACTCATAAAAAACAGGTGGTGCAACGTTTCGCCTTATCTTTGCATCTAATAGATATAAAACAACAAACAAATACATTATGGATAAAACATATCGTTTCTACCTATCGGTCTCCAATAGGATATTAGCCGGGTTACTCGCGCTTTTAGGTTTTTCAAATACCTCCTGCAGTCCTGTAGATGAATACGGAAGTCCCTATGCTACCTACGAAATAAAAGGGAAGGTTGTCAACGAAAAAGGGACAGCCATTCCTGATATGCAAGTCATCATCCCGGCACCGGATGCAGACAACGAAGAAGACCAGTTCATGTATCGCGACACACTATTAACTAACAGTACCGGTGAATTTAACAAACGGCTTGAAGTCAGTTCTTTCGGAGAAGACATCACCTTCAAAATAGCTACCCAAGACATCGACGGAGAAGCGAACGGCGGCTTATTTGAAGATACTGTAACTGAAGTTGCTTTCAAAAAGGAAGATCTGAAAGGAGGAGATGGTAACTGGTATGCAGGTAATGCCAAGAAAGATGTAACCATCACGATGAAAAGAGATCCTTTGGTCTGTGACTGAAGTAAGGACTCCCTGCATTATTTAAAGAACCATTGGGAAGCATAAATAATATTTAATATCTTTGCATATACACGCTAATAGAAAAAGATAACATTATAATGGATAAACGTCCCGGATTTCGTAAACGCATCGCCCTGGAGCTCTTCCGCAGTATCCGGAAGAACCGGGCCAAGCTACACGAACTACGCACACTCTTTTGGGAATGTACGCTTCGCTGCAACGCTTCCTGCCGCCATTGCGGTAGCGATTGCCATGTGTCGGCTGGCATGAAAGATATGCCGATGGAAGATTTTCTGAAAGTTGTAGACGATATCACTCCTTATGTAGAGCCTAATAAAGTACTGGTGATATTCACCGGAGGGGAAGCCCTCGTCCGTAAAGACATCGAAGTATGCGGTATGGAACTGTACCGCCGGGGTTATCCCTGGGGCATCGTCTCCAACGGGTTATTAATGACGCGCGAACGGCTGGATTCGTTACTGGCTTCCGGCCTGCACTCGGCAACGATCAGTCTCGACGGTTTCGAGGAAGCGCACAACTGGTTGCGACGCCATCCGAAGAGCTTCGAGAATGCGGTAAACGCCATCTGCATGCTGGCGGAAGAAAAAGAGATTGTCTGGGACGTGGTTACCTGCGTGAACCAGCAGAACTTCAAAGACCTGAAACTGTTCAAAGAGTTCCTGGTCGAGATGGGCGTAAAAAGGTGGCGCCTGTTCACCATCTTCCCCGTCGGACGGGCTGCCGAAGTGCCGGAACTGCAACTCAGCAACGAACAGTTCACCTGGATGCTGAACTTTATCCGTTACTGCCGGAAGGAAGGAAAGATACATGTCAGCTATGGCTGCGAAGGGTTCCTGGGTAATTATGAAGCCGAAGTACGCGACTCGATCTTCCAGTGCAACGCCGGGATCAATACAGCTTCGGTATTGGCCGACGGAAGTATTTCGGGATGTCCGAGCATCCGCGCCAATTTCCATCAGGGGAATATCTACAAAGATAAATTCATCAACGTATGGAATAATGAGTTCAAACCCTACCGCAACCGCGAATGGACGCGCAAAGGACAATGCGCCGACTGTAAAATGTTCAGGTACTGCGAGGGGAACGGCATGCACCTGTATGACGACGAGGGCAATTTATTATTCTGCCATTATAACAGGATCGTATAATTTTTATATCTTTATCCCCCGATAAAACTTTTTAAACAGTATATACATGAAAAACTCTCTTATTCTCTGCGCCTTGCTCACGCTCGGCCCGGTTTGTTACGCGCAGCAATCTGTCAACAATCCTGTTACAGATTACATCGAACTGACCGACACCAAGCCACACGATAGTGAGGCTGTATGGAATAAAATAACAACTCCGACGCAATTAAGCTGGGCCAGTACCGACGTACGTTACCCGAAGTTGAGCATCCCCCAAGTGACCAAGAACTCCCGCTGGCAAGGCAAAGCCTGGAAAGGCGAACGTGTCAATGCACAGGCTGTGTTGTGGACAACCAACGACCTGTCGGATGCAACCATCACGGTCAGCGACCTGAAAAACGGTTCCGCCGTCATCCCGTCATCTGCCATCACGACGAACTTTGTGCGCTACGTCATGACCGACGAGCTGAACAAAGACCGTAAAGGCGGTTGCGGACATCGCGAAAACAAAGCGGAATGGGACTCTTCCGTCGTTGCCGACGTACTGGACATTGTAAAGATACGCGACATCGCCGCCCGTACCACACAGCCGATCTGGATGAACGTATGGGTACCGTCGGATGCACGTGCCGGAAAATACAAAGGGACGCTGACCGTTGAAGGTAAGAACTTCCAGCCGATGAAGTTGCAGGTCGAGATAGATGTACTGAACCGTACGCTGCCGGAACCGAAAGACTGGAAATTCCATCTGGACTTGTGGCAGAACCCATACTCTGTTGCCCGCTACTACAACGTTCCTCTCTGGAGCAAAGAACATTTCGACCTGATGCATCCGGTCATGAAGATGTTGGCGAACGCCGGACAACGTGCCATCACCACCAGCATCATGCACAAACCCTGGGCCGGACAGACGGAAGACCATTACGACAGCATGGTGTTCCGCATGAAGAAGCTCGACGGTAGCTGGGAATTCGATTATACGGTATTCGACAAATGGGTGGAATTCATGATGAACGAAGTGGGTATCAATGACCTGATCAGTTGCTACACCATGATCCCGTGGGCGCTTAGCTTCGACTATTTCGACCAGGCCACCAATCGCGTCCTGTTTATCGAAGCCAAACCGGGTGATGCGGCTTATGCCGACTACTGGGGCTCTTTCCTAAAAGATTTCTCCCGCCACCTGCGTGAAAAAGGTTGGTTCGAAAAGACCGCTATCTCTATGGACGAACGTCCGTTAGAAGCGATGCAGGAAGCCATCAAGGTGATCAAGCAGGCTGACCCTGAATTCAAGATCACGCTGGCCGGCAATTATCATAAAGAGATACAAGGTGACCTGTATTACCTAAGTATCCCGTACGGCCACAAATTCCCGGAAGATGTGAAAGCCGAGCGCGACCGCAAAGGCCAAATCAGCACGGTTTATACCTGTTGTTCGGAAGCTTTCCCGAATACGTTTACCTTCTCCGACCCGGCCGAAGCACCGTGGACAATCGTGCATGCCGTTGCCGGAGGTTACGACGGTTACCTGCGTTGGGCTGTCAACAGCTGGACGGCCGATCCGTTGCGCGACTCCCGTTTCCGTACCTGGGCTGCCGGCGACACATACAGTATCTATCCGGGCCCGCGTAGCTCGATCCGTTTCGAACGTCTGGTAGAAGGTCTTCAGGATGCCGAAAAGATCCGTATCCTTCGCGAAGAGTTGAAAGGCGGTAAACTGGACAAGCTGAACAAAACGGTTGCCATGTTTACGCCGGAAGGATTGGCCGAGACACAGAAGTCGGCTACCGAGATGGTGAATGAGTTGGGTAAGGTGTTGAATTCGTTCTGATACAACATTTACTGATATAGAAAAACGCTGATCGTTTATTTTCAATAAATAAATTATCAGCGTTTTTTATGCTTGCCAGTCTGCATTATCCGGTTTAATCTCCCCCACCCCGTTTCATTCTCTTTGCCATTTTCACTCCTATATCGAAAAGGCTTTTAGGCTGTTCATCTTTCTTCATTTTATCCACATAGTCGCTCATCTTGTTCTGGAAGTCGATAATCTCGTCCCAGTTATCTACCATTTTATCCATGATATCACGATCTTCCTTATTCATATCAGTTTTCGATAAAAATTTCAACAAATACTTTTTGGCTTTGTCGGGATCGGCATACATCTTCTTATATAAGGCCTGCCACAACTTCACATCCTTTTGGGCTTCCGGGAATTTTTGAAAATCTTTCCAGTAAGATTCTTCCTCATACACCTGGGCTTTATAGCGGCTCAGGTTTTCCTGGTCGAGAAAAGTGATGTAGACCACCATTTTGTCAATAAATTTCACCACCGACAGTCCTTGCGCCGAGATCAGGATCGTTTTCTCCTTCAGTTCTTCTTCCGTCCAGTTAGTAGGGCGGTAGTATACCTCTGTGCGGTCTTCATTCTTATACATATAATAAAGTGCAGGATGCATGCCAAGCAGATTGACCTGGTTGCAATCGAGGTAACGCTCTTTGTATCGTTGCAGGAAATGGTTGGAAATCCTTTGAATGTAGAAATCGGGCAGAATAGTCATAAAAAGGAAATCGACATGCTCGCCACGGTGGAGAGGGAGATAGACAAAATAATTGACAAAAAGATTCCCGTCCGTTTTCGGACAATAGCCACCATTTACAAAGCAGACGCTCCATGTGTTCCGCGCCTTGGTACGGATCGTTTTCGTTTCCATCAGCGAATGAATCGCTCTGTGCTGCCCCGAATGGAGTTTGAGGTTATGGGCAAACTGTTCGAGCGCGATCTTGACTCTCATCCGTATCTCCAGAAAATCTTGATAGGCGGCCGCCCGCAATTCTTCGTCGGTCATGGAAGGTGTTATCATGGTGGTATAAGTTTAATATTAATGGGGTAAATGTACGAATATAAATTAAAACGAATCACTTCTGAAATATTTTAAAATGAATCCGACAAGATAATCATTTAATTATCTATCTTTGTGGCAAATCCATTCATTAAAAAAATAAGAAGATGATACGAACCATACCAAATCCAGAAACTAGTCGCGAAGATGTCATTCGTTTTCGTGAAATGATGCGTAAATGTGTCAAAGGAGAATTTACGGTTATTGAAAAAGCGCAAATCCAAGACCGCAAGCAAGAAATGAAACGTGTTGAAAAAATTATTCGACGTAACAATGGAGGAAAGAACCCTATTCTCGGATATTGATTTTTCCATAAACCTTTTATCTGACCATGACGATTTATCCCCGTTTTTTTGTGGCTGTGAAGAACTGGACTTCTTCTTTCATAAAGAAGTAAATTTGTGCGTTAAGTATAAATACGTTTCCACTTATTCTGTAAAAAACAAGGAAAATGATATACTGGCTCTATTTACATTAGCCCATGACTCCGTCGTTTTTCAATCGTTGGAAGATAAAAATGATTTCGTTGAAGAATCATGCTGTATAATCGATAAAGAATATATTGAAACATTTGTTAGGCAGTCTGCTTTTCCGGCTATTAATATCGGACATCTGGCTGTCAGGCACGATGTACAAAGCAGGGGAATAGGTACTTTTGTTCTTAATTTTGTGATCGGTACATTTATGGAATACAAAATGTCAGGCTGTCAGTTTATCACTGTCGATTCGTTGAACAATCCAGAAACAAACAGATTTTACTGCAAAAACGGATTCGTTAATCAGACTAACAGCGATTGTTTTAATCCTACAAGAAGAATGTATCTTCCTTTACGGATTTATCAAGAAGATTCTTTATAAACAGTTGATCTAAGCTTCCTGAAAGGTGAATGAGTTTAGTAAGGTGGTGAATTCATTCTTATATTTCATCGCTATATATATTATTAGGACGCTCTCCATTACGGTTTCTTAGGCATCTCGTGCCATATTGAGAATATGACAAAGAAGGCTATTACAAGGAAAAATCCTCTAATGCCGTTTGTTGGCAAGAAATTAAAGAAAAACAGCGGCGGAGGCGGCGAAGATGATCGGCCGGTGATAGAATAAAGCAAAGTGACTTCCGCGACCGTTGGTTGCAGAATTACGTTCTACATCTGTAGAAATAAAAAAAGAGATGCCGTAGTAGCATCTCTTTTTTTTATCTTATTTCTCCCGAACAAATATATTAATCGGTGTCCCTGTGAAATCCCAGTTATCACGGATCTTGTTTTCGAGGAAGCGTTTGTAAGGTTCCTTGATCCATTGAGGTAGGTTGGCGAAGAATACGAACGAAGGAACTGAGCCTGCAGGAAGCTGGGTGATGTATTTGATCTTGATATACTTTCCTTTCCATGCGGGGGGCGGATAGTTCTCGATGATCGGCAACATGATCTCGTTCAGTTTGGCTGTCGGGATACGTTTCTTGCGGTTGTCGTATACCTCCTTGGCCGTTTCGAGCACCTTCAGGATACGTTGCTTGGTCAATGCCGAAATGAACAGGATAGGGAAGTCGGTAAACGGTGCCAGACGTTCGCGGATCGCATTCGTATAGCTGTCGATCACCTTCTGGCTCTTATCCTCTACCAGATCCCATTTGTTTACACATACGACCAATCCTTTTTTATTCTTCTGAACCAAAGAGAAAATGTTCAAGTCCTGGCTTTCGATACCACGCGTGGCATCCACCATCAACACGCAAACATCCGAGTTTTCAATGGCACGGATCGAACGGATCACCGAATAGTATTCCAGGTCTTCATTAACCTTTCCTTTCTTACGGATACCGGCTGTATCTACCAGATAGAAATTTAAACCGAATTTATTGTATTTGGTATAGATCGAATCGCGGGTCGTTCCGGCAATATCGGTCACGATATGACGGTCTTCACCGATAAACGCATTGATCAAAGATGATTTACCTGCATTCGGACGGCCGATAACGGCAATACGGGGCAACTCTTCTTCCAATTCTTCATTTGCTTCTTCCGGAAGGATCTCAATGATCTTATCCAACAAATCACCGGTGTTTGATCCGTTGATAGCCGATACACAGAAAGGATCGCCTAGCCCGAATGAATAGAACTCGGCCGAAGAAGCGTGCAGTTCAAAGTTATCCGCTTTGTTGGCTACCACGATGACCGGCTTTTTATTGCGGCGCAGTATTTTTGCGACTTCAACATCCAGATCCGTAATACCATTCAGTACATCTACCACAAACAAAATCACATCCGCTTCATCCAAAGCGACCTGTACCTGTTTGTTTATCTCTTCTTCAAAAACATCATCCGAATTAATTACCCATCCGCCGGTGTCAATCAGCGAAAACTCTTTACCAATCCAGTCCACTTTGCCGTACTGACGGTCGCGGGTTGTCCCTGCTTCCTCGTTCACGATGGCCTGACGCGATTGGGTCAGACGATTGAACAGGGTGGACTTTCCTACGTTGGGCCTACCAACTATTGCTACAATATTTCCCATAAATCTCTTTTCTGTATGCTGTTATTAATCCAGCTGATAACCAAAACTCTTCAGGATGTTATCCCTGTTGCGCCAGTCTTTTTCAACCTTGACGAACATTTCCAGGAATACTTTCTTTCCGAAGAATTTTTCGATATCCTTGCGGGCCATGGCGCCTACTTTTTTCAGTGCCTGTCCCTGATGTCCGATAATGATCCCTTTCTGGGAATCACGCTCTACCATGATCAGGGCCTTGATGTGTATCAGCTCTTCCTCTTCCTTAAACAGCTCGACCACGACTTCCACGGCATACGGTATTTCTTTCTGGTAATACAGCAGGATCTTCTCACGAATGATCTCTGTAACAAAGAAACGGGCCGGCTTGTCGGTAAGCGCGTCTTTCTCAAAATAAGGAGGGGACTCAGGCATCAACGCCTCTACCCTTTGCTTTACATAATCAATATTAAAGTTTGAAAGCGCTGAGATCGGTATGATCTCTGCTTTCGGAAGAACTTCTTTCCAGTGGGCCACGATCTTTTCGAGTTCGGCCTGGTTGCTGGTGTCGATCTTATTGATCAGCAGCAAGACCGGATAGTCTACCGACTGTACCCGCTTCAGGAAGTCTTCATTCTTATCGATTGTCTCAACGACATCGGTCACATAGAGTAACACGTCGGCATCACCTAACGCCGACTCGGAAAAGTTCAGCATAGACTCCTGCAACTTGTAATTCGGATGCAGGACTCCCGGCGTGTCTGAATACACGATCTGCATATCGTCGGTATTCACAATCCCCATGATACGATGACGGGTAGTCTGTGCCTTTGCCGTAATGATGGAGATACGTTCCCCCACCAGACGGTTCATCAGCGTAGACTTCCCTACATTAGGATTACCGACAATATTAACAAAGCCGGACTTATGCTTGTTTTCCATCATAACCCCATTTAAGATAAATTGCACCCCAGGTAAAGCCTGCACCGAATGCAGCCAGGATCAGGTTATCCCCTTTCTTCAGCTTGTCTTCCCACTCCCAGAGGCAGATAGGAATTGTTCCGGCACTTGTGTTACCATATTTCTGGATATTGATCATTACTTTGTTCATATCCACCCCCAGACGCTTGGCTGTTGCATCGATGATACGCAGATTGGCCTGGTGAGGTACGATCCATGCAATATCGTCGTGGGTCAGATTATTTCGTTCGGCTATTTCGGCAGCCACATCGGCCATATACGAAACGGCATACTTGAATACATATTTACCATCCTGCAAAACGAAATGTTCACGATTATCTACGGTCTCGTGACTTGAAGGATAAGCCGAACCACCCGACTTCATGATCAGATGCGAATAGCCTACGCCGTCAGTACGCAGAATTGTATCTATAACGCCGACTTCTTCCGTTGTCGGTTCCAGTAAAACAGCACCGCAGGCATCACCAAACAAAGGGCAGGTCGAACGATCCTGGTAATCGGTAATCGAGGTCATCTTATCACCTGCAACAACGATCACTTTCTTGTAACGTCCCGAACGAATATAATTCGCCCCTGTCTCCAGTCCATACAAAAAGCCGGCGCAAGCTCCCTGCAAATCGAAAGTCATTGCATTCTTACAGCCGGTATGGTAAGCGATGATTGAAGACATCGTTGGAAAGTGATGGTCTGCCGTTGTAGTAGCCGACAGGATCACTTCGATCTCTTCGGGATTGACCTGTGTTTTTTCGAGCAACTGCTTCACAGCACGTATACCCATATAAGAGGTACCTACCCCTTCACCTTTCAAAATTCGGCGTTCTTTGATGCCAACACGTGTCATGATCCATTCATCCGTTGTATCGACCAATTTGGAAATGTCCTCGTTTGTCAACACATCTTCGGGAACGTATCCACCTACACCTGTTATAACCGCATTTAATTTATCCATAATTAAAAAAAATAATAGAGACTATATCCCAATTAAAAAATTAGCCCTAAAAAAACTTTTAGGGCTATTTCTTCCGTTTATCAAAATCAATATGATTAGTGACAAACTTACACAGCTGCTTCTTTTACGATAGCTAACTTACCTCTGTAGTAACCGCATTCGCCACATACAGTGTGATAAATATGCCATGCGCCGCAGTTCGGGCAAATAGCCATTGTTGGAGTGACAGCCTTGTCATGAGTTCTTCTCTTGGCTGTTCTTGTCTTACCTTGTCTTCTTTTAGGATGTGCCATGTTTTAATTTATTTAATTGTTATCATTCTCTATTAAACCTTTCAGGGCATCCCAGCGAGGATCAGAATTACCGCTTACGTCATCATCCATGGATATGTCATCCACTTCCTCTTCTTCGTAATCATCATCTCCATCATCTGTACTTCTGGATGTGTGCTTTTTCAGCTTCGACGACATAGCCTTATTACATTTGCCCGGAGCATGTACATGCTTCATCGGAACAGCCAACGCAATAAACTCATAAAGGAACCATGCCAGATTAATAGCACCTTCCTCCTCTGGTATTACTACTACCTCGTCGCTTTCTTCGGCATATTCTTTACCGAATTTCACAACCAAGCGATTATGGGTATCAATCGGAATCTCCATATCGTCCAGACACCTGTCGCACGGAACGATTGCTACACCTTCAATCTGAAAGTTCATTTCAAACATCATTGACGACCGTTTAACGGTTAAATGGACCTTCACTTTGCCCTTCTGGACTTCGTCTCCGTCAATGTCCACAAAAAACTTGTTCTCCAGTAAATACTCGAATTCGTGTACTCCCGGAGAGAGATTTTTCAAATCTACGTTATATAATTTAAATTTCCCCAAAGCCTTTTAGTGTAAAAACCTTGCAAAGGTACGAAAAAACTAAACACAAATGCAATACCTTTACAGTTATTTTTTATTATTGAATTATTTAGCCTCTATATTTACGAAGCTCTATGCGAAATGTCGTGCCTTTTCCGACTTCAGAGCTCTTTACGAATATCTTACCGCCATGATAAGACTCTATTATACGCTTGACCAGCGACAAGCCCAGTCCCCATCCGCGTTTCTTGGTTGTATATCCCGGATTAAATACTGTTTTGTATTTTGATTTGGGAATGCCTTTTCCGGAATCCGTAATATCGATCCGCACGGTCTTTTCCCGTTCTTCTACCTGGAAAGTGATCTCGCCCTGTCCTTCCATTGCATCGACTGCATTTTTGGTCAGATTCTCAATGACCCAGGCAAACAGGGAATCGTTCATCAAGACTAAGACCGGGTTCTCCGGAAGATGGGTATATATCTTCACTTTGGATGATATACGCGTTTCCATATAATTTAAGGCCATTTGAATCGAATTGCTAATATTCACCGGCACCGGATCGGGATTTGATCCAATCTTAGAGAAACGCTCTGCAATCATCTCTAAACGCTTCACGTCTTTCTCCATCTCACTCAACAGGGACGGATCGATTTCTTTGGTGCGAAGATATTCCACCCAAGCGATCAAAGAAGATATAGGGGTACCCAGTTGATGGGCGGTTTCCTTCGACAACCCAACCCATACTTTATTCTGCTCCGCTTTCTTCGTGCTTGCCAAGGCCAGGAAGGCTATCAGGATAAAAATAAACACGACTCCCAGCTGTGCGTAAGGATAAATAAGCAGCCTTTTCAATATGATTGAATCGTCGTAATAAAGATACTGGAAAGTTCCATCCTGCATATCGATCAGGATCGGCGGATTCTTACTTTTCAATTCCCTGACTTTTGCTTTCAGAAACTGGTCGATATCCTTTTCCGGCAGTTCAATATTCTTCTGATCCATTACACTATCCTTTTCATTACACCATAAAACAGGGATAGTGGTATTACTTTGGATGATCTTCAGAATAAGTGCCATATTGGAGCCATTCGTTTCAGAGGCTATCATACGCTGCGCTTCCGCCCAGATTTCAACCTTCTGACGTTCTTCCTGTGCAAGACTTTTTACGATCTGGTCAGAAACAAACACCGAAACTATTGCAATCAATGTGGCTATTAATATAAAAAGATATTTCAACCGTTGCCGGGAATCATATATACTGCTCATAATTATAGAATCATTCTCAATGTATATTAAAACGGGAAAGATGATGTATTATTATAAGGAAGGTGTTAAAGGAGAAGAATAAAGATTCAGGGACAGAAATACTGATGACAACCCAATCTGTATAAACAGAAAAAGGAACCAACCTTACGATTGATCCCTTTTCCTTGTTTTGAGTTCTTGACTCTAAAACGGCGGCTATCTACTCTCCCAC
>OGYB01000162.1_pt1 | contig 56389 bp, 51 predicted proteins | sample 1576421 | NCBI WGS metagenome assembly OGYB01 (sample SAMEA3541577, study PRJEB24748) | human gut metagenome | biome: human gut; feature: human-associated habitat; material: faeces | place: China | collected 2012
GTCATTGAGTTCGCTGGATGTGATGTTCGCGCCGCAGGCATAGCATTTGTTTGTCTTTTCCCAATAGCATTTCCAGAGAGCGCTTATGGGCGTATGGCACTTGGGGCATACGCCGTTTTCATCCATTGCGATGCCGCAGAGCGGGCAACGGTCCATGCTGCGCTTCGGCACGTATTCTTCCGAGGCGGCGTTGACGCCGCTGGTGAAGGTCAGCTTGACGATGTTCAGCTTATCCTTCAGCAGGTCGTAAACGATCTTGATCATTCCTTCGACCGTCATAGTCTCCTTCGTGACGACGAGGCGGCACTCCGGATAAGCGGTCGCCAGTTCTGTCTTGAAGGCCGGCCCCTTCATGGTATTGCTCGGCGCGCCGTTCCTGATGCCCTGCTTCTCGTAAACGTCCAGGACGGCGGGCAGCAGGGGATCGTCTTCCCGCAGGATCAGGGCGTGGTCAAAATTTTTCAGAACGTCCCAGGCTGTTTTCTGGATCTCATTGCAGGGAAAAACCATATTCACGCCGGGGTTGACGGAATCTTCCACCTCGATAGTCAGAATGCCCGTATGTCCGTGAAGGTACTGCGCTTCGCCCTTGAATCCGTAAAAACGGTGTGCATACTGCAGGTCAAGTTTTGTAATACTTTTCATGGTAATTTCTCCCTTTTATCTATGTTATTTACGGGTTTTTCGCGCCCGTATGCGCACTTGTTTTTCCTTCCCCGGCTTCCCTTCGGTCATGGCCTGTCTGCATTTTCCGCAGACGCCGCTGAGCCTGAGTTCGATATGGCGCACTTCGCCGCAAGGAGGATCTGCGGGGGCGAGCGCCCCTTCCGGGAAGGCGAAGTCTGTTATCTCGCCGCAGATCTCACATATAAAATGTCCCTGCGGCCCGGTCTGACAGTCATAACGCGCGCTGTCGAGATGGTTCAGCTTTTGGATGACCCCCTGCCCGGCGAGTTCGTTCAGTATCCGGTAAACGCTCTCCCTTGTCACGGCCGGCAAGCTTTGTCTGACATGCCGCCATACATCGTCAACGCCGGGATGAGTATAGTTTTCATGTACAAACTCATAAACGGCGAGCCGCTGTGACGTGCATTTCCAACCGTTCCGCCGGCAAATCGCCTGAAATTCCTCAAATCTTTGCTGCTCCATCGTCATTCACCTTAGTTGATCAATAGTAAATTTAATGTTTAGATAACTATAATAGTTATTTGTTGTAATGTCAAGGGGAGTTATGTCTCTTTTAAAAAACTATTTCCTGCCGCATGGAAGAGTTTGTTGTACCTCCGCGTAAGCGACGGCCTTGTGCCGATCGGCAACATGAATGAGGCTGAGGCGGCCTTTAAGTCGGCCGGCTCCAACAAGATCGAGACGGAGTCATTTGACGGCTATACCGCCGGCGTCGGGACGAGCATGCACGAAAAGGCGTTCCTCGTGGCCTTCTTCAAAGGCATTTACTGGCTCGACTATTATGGATACGGCGGAAGGTTCATCTTTCAGGACTGATATTCGCGCACATCACAACCCGGCATCCGCATAGACGCTATGGATAAATAAGAGCGGCTCTGACGATTGAAAGAAACAACGAATCGTCTGAGCCGTTTTTTTGTATTAAATATAGTATACTTAAAAGTAAAAATACATACTTTGAAAAATCTCCCGCGAATTGTTATAATTTATTGCACAACGTGCGGCTCTGTGGTGGCGTAAGTCCGGTTGCAGAGAGCGGCGCGTTTTATTTTAACCTATGACGCTTACGTATAGATTGTATTTATATATAAATAGTTACTTTATATCAAAAGAAGAAGTTCGCAGAGAGCTGTCGGGAGGGGCTGGAAATGGATCTCAGCAGATTTTGCAAAAAAGAATACCGCGTGGGCGACTACGTTATGTACGCCGGCAACGGCATCTGCCGGATAAGCGACATCCGCCGCGAGAAGTTCAGCGGGCTCGACGAGAAACTTTATTATGTCATGAATTCCGTTTATGACGCCGGAGCGAGGTTCTATCTTCCGCTCTCGATAGAGGGGCTCGAAAAACGTATCAGGCCGCTGCTTTCCGCAGGCGATATCCGGGCGATCATCGACGAGACTGAGGATATCGAGGGGCAGTGGATAGATAACGACGAGAGCCGCACGGCCGCCTTCGGCGAAATACTCAAGGGGGGCAATATCGCTGAGGTGCTCTGGCTCGTCAAGATACTGCACCTTCATAAGATAGAGATGCGCGAGAGCAACAAAAAGTTCCGCGCCTGCGATGAAAAGATGTTGGCGCTCGCCGAGCGGGCCGTCACGGAGGAGTTTGCCTTCGTCCTCGGCCTGCGCAGGGAGGGCGTGATCCCATATATCGTCGACTATATAACTAAAAGGAAGGAGGGCCGCGATGACGAAAGAAGAGGCATTGGAACTTATAGAGCGGATACCCTATGTCACAACGTTCAGCGCGCCGAGCGGCAAAGCCAGGATAGACCTCTATAAGAGGGCCGTCGGCAAAAAGGAACCGCTGCAATGGCTGAAGGTGGTGAAATCCTGCTGGCTCCGCAGGGAGGAAGATTCGGGAAAGATCACGGGGACCCTTGAGAGCGAGTACGGCAAAAGGGCGAAGCGCCTGCTCCACGCGGAGCTGGCGGCGGCGCTGGAGATAAAGGAAGAAGAGGTCGAGTCGTTCATCGAGGGTTATCTCAAGGATAATGTTTAAAACAGAATAAAGGATCAAAAGATACAACGAGTTGTGCCTGTCACGTAATTCCGGTTGGAAGCGTCGGCGCGGCTCGTTTTTTTTGCCGTCGGCGCGGCGCTATTTTTTCAGAGGTGATAAGTGTTATGAAAAACAGAGATGAGGTTCAGGAAAGAAACAAGATGGCGGCGGTTCCCGTGAGGAGGCTGCTCTTCACGATGTCGCTGCCGCTGATGCTTTCGATGGTGATGGAGGCGCTCTATAACGTTGTGGACAGCCTCTTTATTTCGCGCATCGGCGAGAACGCGATCACGGCGCTGTCGCTGGCTTTTCCCGTGCAGCTGCTAGTCGTCTCGATAACGGTGGGGACGGGCGTCGGCGTGGGCGCGATACTTTCGAGGCTGCTCGGCGAGGGCGACCGGCGCGGAGTAAACGCGGCGGCGGTGAACGGGATATTTCTCGCCGTACTCACATACGTGCTGTTTTTGCTCTTCGGCCTCTTCTGCGCCGGGAGCTATTACGCTTCGCAGACCGATGACGCGGAGATTTACCGTTATGGCGTAGATTATCTCTCAGTATGTATGATTTGGTCTTTCGGCGGCGTCGGGCAGATAACCTTTCAGCGCCTTTTACAGTCCACCGGACGCACGGCGCTCTCAATGGCGTCGCAGCTTGTCGGGGCGCTGCTCAACATCGTGCTTGACCCGATCCTGATCTTCGGCCTCTGCGGCGCGCCGGCCTTCGGCGTGAAGGGGGCCGCGGCGGCGACGGTCATCGGGCAGATAACGGCGCTCGCGCTCGCCGTATACTTCAACCTGCGGATGAATAAAGAGATCTCCTTTGACCTGCGCGGCTTCCGGCCGAGCCTCTCCATGATAAGGAAGATATACGCGATAGGCGCGCCCGCGATCGTCATGCAGTCGCTGAATTCTCTGATGGCCTTTGGCGTGAATCTAATCCTCATCGGCCTCTCTTCCACGGCGGTCGCCGCCTTCGGCATATACATAAAGGTACAGAATTTCGTCTTCATGCCGGCTTTCGGCCTCAACAACGCCGTGATCGCCATCGCGGCCTTCAACTATGGAGCGCGGAATGAACCGCGCATAAGGGAGACGATAAAATACGGCATGCTCTACGCCGCGGCGATCATGCTCGCGGGGATGTTTGCGGTGCAGCTTTTCGCGCTGCCGATACTGCGGCTCTTCGACGCCTCGCCGGAGCTGCTGTCGATGGGGGGCCGCGCGATGCGCATTATCAGCGTCAGTTACATTTTCACGGCCTACATGCTGATCGCGCAGGGCGTCTATCAGGCGCTCGGCAACGGCGTTTACAGCCTCGCCGTGACGCTGCTGCGGGTCGTCGTCGTCCTGCTGCCGCTGCTGTGGGCATTCTCCGTGATGTTCCCGCTTAAAGATGTCTGGTGGGCGTTTGTGATCTCCGAGATAATATCGACGCTGGTGAGCGCGCTGCTGCTCAGGCGGATCTGTTCCAGGAGGCTCGGCGTGCCGCGGAGCGCGTAAGGCCGGCGGCGCAGAAGAGTAAGGCGCGCCATTGCGGCGCGCCCGTGCCTTATCTTGTCTTGAGCCCCTCCATCGAGAGTCTCAGATGCTCCCTGATCAGGCGTATGCATTCCTCTTCATCGTGCCTCTTCAGCGCGTCGAGAATGATGATATGCTCTTCGAGGCTCGGGTTCGTGTTGAAATCGAAAAAAGACTCGAAGAAGATCATCTGTACGAATGTCCGCGAGAGAATGTTTTTGATATAGCCGACCAATGTATTGTTGCCGGAGGATTCGGCGATGATTATATGGAAATTGTCATTGACCGTGAGGTAGGATTCAAGATTGCGCTTTACAAAGGTCTCGTGTTCCGCGTCGATCTGTTCCTGTAGGCGGCATATCTGCAGCGGTGTGATCTGCTTCGCCGCCTTGCGTATCGCCATGACCTCAAGCTCCTCGCGCACCTCGTATGTATCTATTATCTCCTGCTTGGTCGGAGAGGCGAGACAGGCGCCCCAGCCTGGGATTATCTGGACCAGCCCCTCGTTCTCAAGGCGTCTCAAGGCTTCGCGCACGGGAGTGCGGCTCACCTGCAGCTCCTTGGCGATCGCCACCTCCGGCAGACGCTGTCCGCTGACCAGCGTTTTTTCAAAAATCTTCCTTCTCAACTGATCATACACGAACCCGGCCGCGGTCTGCACGGATGATGTAGTCATAACCATATTCAATCAGCTCCCCAATTTGCCTTCAGATAAAAATATACATAGTACGCGGCCGATTTGCAAGCGGAAAATAAGAAAACCCACGGCGACGGTGAATTGACGGCAGGTTATTTTTTACGGCAGGCCGGTAAACTGCGATTTATGCCTTTAAAGGGGGCTGTGTGAAAACTTAACGGCAGATATATTCTTTATAGTTGCTTTTCTTTATATTTTATATTTAACATAAATTGTAATATAATTATATTAGCAGCTAATTATATTATTAAAGCGACCATAAAAAATATAAATATAAGGCGGCGTTTATTTTGAGCAGAAGGGCCGGCGTTCCCGTCCACAATAAAGTCGTTTTTAAGGATTATAACCACAAGCAATCAATGCTCCCTCTGGATATCGATACTTCTGTTCCTGATAAACACATGGTTCGTATCATCAATAAGGCCGTGGACGACATGGATATGACGCCTCTTTTCGCTATGTATCCGGGCGGAGGCCGTTCCAGTTTCCATCCAGCCATGATGACCAAACTTTTGGTTTACGCTTATGCGGACAAGGTATATTCCAGCAGAAGGATTGCGAAGGCGGCAAGAGAAAATATTATGTATATGTGGCTGTGCCGTGGTCAGACGCCCGATTTCAAAACGATAAACTCTTTCCGCGGCGAGAGGATGAAAGAAGTTTTTCTGCATGTGTTTTCAGAAGTCGTAGAACTTCTGCTGATGAGCGGCTACATAAAGCAGGAGAATTATTTCGTGGATGGCACGAAGATCGAAGCTAACGCCAATAAATACAGTGCGGTATGGAGTAAGAACGTGAAGCGTTACAAAGAGCTTGTGAGAAAAAAGTGCGAGGTTGTCGGATATTCTGAAAAACAAGCTCCCAATCAACATTGTCGGAGACGCGGGCTACGGGGGAGAAGAGAACTACGAGTACCTTAAAGACAATCAGCTTGGCAATTACTTAAAATATAACACTTTCGACAAAGAACAGAGCAGCAAATGGCGTAATGACCCGCTGAAAACGCAGAATTGGAAATACGACGAGTCCATAGATGCCTACCAGTGCGCCGGTGGACGCCATCTAAACTTTTCGCATGAAGAAAAACAGCAAAGCGCCGCCGGGTATGAAAGCAGCGTACGGATATATAAAAGCAACGACTGCCATGACTGTTTATACAAGGCGGACTGCGTTAAGAGCCCCCAAGCGGAGGTGGTACGCCAAATGCAGGTAAACCGCAGAGGCAGCGAACTCCGTGAAGATGCAAAGAATAACTTGAACAGCCCAAACGGTAAAAAGCTGAAAGCGCGGCGTTCCGTGGAAGTAGAAAGCGTGTTTGGCGATATAAAAGCCAATGGAGGAATGCGCAGATTCACGCTCCGGGGCTGTACAAAAGTGGATTTAGAATTTGGTCTTCACTGCATCGGGCACAACTTCAGAAAACTTGCCATAGCGCAAAGCCGAAAGGCATAAAGAATTTTGCTCTCTTAAAACAATTACGACCCCTAACATATTTGAGCCTATACAAGACTTGCGAAATTGGGATTATTGGGGCTGCATGATTATGTTTTCCCACAGCCCCTCTTCAATTCTCTATGGTCCGATCAATCGACGTCTTTGCGCCGCCGGGGCGCGGAACGTATATCGGCGTCGCGCCGCTCCTACGACCACCTGTTATTATTGATCATGCGCATCTTCAAAGCTATCTCCGCCGCGAGACGCTGCTCAGGGTCGTGGAGGTCGGTGTCAAGTATCTCGCATATTTTTGAGAAACGGTACTTTGCGGAATTATAATGGATAAAGAGCATTTCGCCCGCCTTTTTTAAATTCCAGCCGCACGCCGCCACCGCTTCGAGGGTCTCCAGCAAGGCGGTGTGGTATTTTGCGTCGTAGTCCGACAGCGGCCTGATATAGCGCCTGTCGAAATCTTCCGACTCTTCCGTCCCGGCGACCGCGGTGAGCAGCCGGTATATTCCCATTCTGTTATAAAAAAGTATGCAGTCGAAGCGTTCCAGCTTATAGCCGATGTTGATCGACGTGCGCGCCTGTGAGTAGCTTTGATGTATATCTTTTATGTTGTCAACGTAATCGCCGACGCCCATCGTGATCGTGAAGGAAGCCTCTCCCGCTATCTGTTCCCGTATGTTGCGGAAAACGGTCTCCAACCGCAGCTCTATCAGGCTGCGTTCATATTTTTCCGGCGATATTATGAAGACGATAAGGTCGCTTTGCTTGTAGTATTTCGCGTTCGGGAAAATATAGAGCATGCCGCGTATGGAGGCGCCGAAGATGTTCTGCGTGATCTCTTCAAGACGCTCGTTCGTCTGAGGGTCGATATCCTCCACATAATATTTTTTGATGTTGTTTATGTCGATGACGGCGACGAGGCCGCCGTTGGGAAAGTTCCATCCGTAAAGCTGCGCGCGGTTATGTATTTCGTTCTCGGTCTTGACGTTGTTGAGCAGCAGGTCTTCGAGAAAGGCGTCGCGGTATTTTTCCTCTATGTGCTGATTGGAGATGCGGGTCTGGGCGCGTAGGATCAGCACGATACAGGCGTATTCCACGGCAGTCTGCGCCACGCTCTCCTCCAGCTCCGGTTCGCTCTCGCGCTCCGTTACAATGCAGCCGAAATTCTCGCTTTTGTTCGCCACAGGCAGGCAGCGGTACTGCGGAAAAAGTTCCGCTGAAAATTCGTCGAAGCTGATCCTCTGCATCTGACGCGCCAGCGGGCTGTCATAGTCCGAATAATAAAACTGTCTGAAGTGGATATCGACGAAGACGGCGCTCTGTCCAAGCAACGATTTGAGCGTCTGCAAAATCTCAGGGACGCTGTTGTTGTTTACCGCAAGTTCGAGGAATTTTTGGTGGATCTTAGCCGATTGGTCCAGAAGAGCGGACTGGCGGTTGACTATCATGGAGAGGGCCGGGTTTATCACGTCGCGGAAAGCGTATTCGTCAGGGATAAAAACGAGCGGGAACCCAAGTTCGTTCGCCGTGTCCAGCGCCTCCTGCGGGATGCTCTTGATGAAGCGTCCCGTCTTGACGCCCAGCCCGGAGGCGTCGTTGCCGTACAGCTGGCGTATCAGCTTTGTGAGTCCGCGGCTGTCGTCCTTCAGGGCAAAGGCTGTGGTGATGACGAATTCGCTGCCCTTTATCCACGCCGCTCCGTCCGGAGTGTCTACGACCGTGACGCTCGATATCCTGCGGTGTACCCCCTGTTCACCTGCCAGCAGCCGCAATCCTGACAGCGACGGCAGGGCGATCAACTCTTCTATCGTCATGGCGGCTCCCTCTTCCCCCTTTAATGAATGGCCCGAGGTGGTGCCACTATTCTCACCGAAATATTATAGCACGAGATCAAAATCTAAAGCCCGGCCGCGCAGCCTGACGCCTTTTGTATCTATAATACAAAGCCTAGTAGTAAATATAAACTTAAAACTATAAGAAACACTTAGAAAACGTGGCGTATGTATTTTTTGTTCTACAACATGGCGGAAAATGCCGCAATAATGCTTTGTTATGAAAATATTATTGTCCTTTAAGTCTAAAAATTATATGTTATTTATGTCTCTTAATGATAATTATAAGAATATCTTTTTGTGCTATGATGAAACACGTCAGCGGAGGCCCCCGCCGGTGCCGTTGCGGGGGCTTCCGCCGCAAAATCCAAAATCTTTATTCGCAGAAGGAGTGTTATTATGGAAGATTATTTGAAAATCGCCAACTCCGGAATGGTGTGGCTGCTCTGTTCAATCACCGTGGCGATCGCGCTTCTACAGGCGATCCTCTATATGTGCATGGCACGCAGGACCGCACTCAAGGCAAACATCTCTCCGGACGTCGTCAATACCTCGTTTCGCATCGGCCTGATCTCGGCGATAGGCCCCGCGATGGGCGTCTTCATCGTCATGGTCGGGCTGATGGCGGCCATCGGCGGCCCGATGGCGTGGACCAGGCTCTCTATCATCGGCGCCGCGCCGACGGAACTTACGGCGGCCACCTACGGCGCTCAGGCCTCCGGCGTGGAGCTCGGTGGGGCCGGGTACGGGCTCACCGCGATGTCCGTTTCGTGGTTCACGATGGCTTTGAACGGCGCCGGCTGGCTGGTGATCACCGGTTTGTTTACCCCGAGCCTCGAGAAGCTGCGCGAAAAAATGAGCGGCGGCGATACGAAATGGCTCATAGTCCTTTCCGGGGCCTGCTCGCTCGGTATCTTCGGCTATCTGAATAACAACGAAATAATAAAGGGCGGCGGGAACGCCTGCGCCTCTATATTCGGCGCGCTCTGCATGGTCTTCATCGTCAAGTGCATTGTGCCGAAATGTCCGAAGCTAATGGAATACGCGCTGGGGATCGCCATGATCGCCGGAATGGCCTGCGCCGTCGCCTTTGACGTGTTCGCCGGCAAATAGGGAGGGTGTCTGTTATGGAAAATAACTTGATGACAGAATGGAAAAAGAACTGTATTCGCATCGGCGCGCCGACCAACCTCCTCGCGGCCGCCACGGCCTTCATCCCGGTCCTGTGGCTGTGCGCCACTTATGACTGCTGGCCGGCCCTCAACACGGTGCTTACCGCCTGGGGCATGGTGGCTCTCTCCTTCGGAGCCTTTTATTTCGTCGAGCCGATCTCGTATTACGCCGCTCTCGGAATGTCGGGAACGTACCTGAGCTTCCTCTCCGGCAATATCGGAAATATGCGCGTGCCGGTGGCGGCGATGGCGCTCGATTCCACCGCCAGCCAGCCGGGCACTCTGCAGGCCGAGGTGGCCTCGACGATGGCTATATGCGGCTCTATAATTACAAATCTTGTCTTTACGACGCTGGCCGCGATAATAGGGGCCGCCGTGGTCTCCATCCTTCCGGCCTTCATCGTCACCGCCCTTACAAAATACGCGGCCGCCGCGATATTCGGCGGGACTTTTGGCAACTTCGCGATCAAATATCCGAAGATAGCTATATTTGCGATAGGGATCCCCTTTGTCCTCAAGATGACGACTGGGCTTCCCGCCTGGGTGCTGATCGTAGCCTCCGTCTTTGGAAGCCTAGCAGTGGCGAGATTCTTCTATACGCGCGAACATAGGGCGGCTTAGCGTAAATACGGTAAACAAAGGAGATTGATATCATGTGGCAGGAATGTAAAGATCTGCAGGATTATATCGTCGGAATACGCAGGGATCTCCATCAGATACCGGAGCTTGGTTTTGATCTGCCCCAGACACAGGCCTACATCTGCGCGGAACTGGACCGCCTCGGGATAGCCTACAAAAAGAACCGGGGAGATTCTGGAATCATCGGAGAGATAAAGGGCGGCTGCCCCGGCAAGACGGTGCTTCTGCGCGCCGACATCGACGCGCTCCCCATAAAAGAGGATACCGGGCTTCCGTTTTCTTCAAGGCACGAGGGAAAAATGCACGCCTGCGGCCACGACACGCATGCCGCGATGCTGCTGGGCGCGCTGCGCGTGCTTCAGGAACATAGGGGCGAGCTGAAGGGCAATGTCAAGTTTGTCTTCCAGACCGCGGAAGAGATATCCAAGGGGTCTCAGGTGGCGATAAAAGAGGGCGTTATGGAAGGGGTCGACGCGGTGTTTGGAATACACATCGGTTCGATACTCGGAGGAACGCTGCCCTCAGGCACGCTGTCAGTCATCCCCGGCTGCTGTATGGCATCGTTCGACCGTTTTGCCGTCACGGTCAAGGGCAACGGCTGTCACGGGTCAACGCCGGAAAAGGGTATCGATCCGATAACGATCGCCGCGAACATCGTTCTCTCCCTCCAGGAAATAGTCGCGAGGGAGATAGCGGGGACGAAGCCGTCCGTTCTCACGATCGGCATGATAAACGGCGGTTTCGCTTATAACGTCATTCCGTCCGAGGTCAGGATAGAGGGGACCATCCGAGCGATCGAGGAGCCGGTGCGTCAGCAGCTTGCCAAACGCATCGAGGAAATATCCCAAAACATCGCCGCCGCCTTCCGCGGAAGCGTGGATTTCCTCATGGATTGGGGCGCGCCTCCCGTCATCAACGACGAGGCCATGTCCGCCCTTGCGGCGGAGGCCGCGAGGAAGGTGCTCGGCGACGAAAATGTGCGGACCTCCCAGGAGGCGCCGAATATGGGCGGTGAAGATTTTGCCTATTACCTCGCGGAGAAACCGGGCGCGTTCATGTTCCTGAGTTCGGCCGACCACGCAAAGCACACCGACGTTCCGCACCATAACCCGAAATTTATGGTCGATGAGGACGTCTTTTATAAAGGCAGCGCGGTCTTTGTCTCAATAGTGGAGGATTACCTCTGCCGCTGATATAAAACCGGACCGAACGGATATAGTCATAATGAGCATACCCCGCGCCTCCCGTCCGAGGCGCGGGGTATGCTTGATCGTATCGATGTATTTCGGGCGGCGTGAAAACGGAAAACCGTCTGACTGACCGCTTGGAAGAGAAAAAATATTCCTCTCATTTTGTTCCGAAAGAGTATTGACAATCCGGCCCGGATAATATATAAAGTATCTAAGAAATAGTGTATACAGTGGATACTTGCAATGACGCTTCACATCATAAATACTTAAATAAAGGAGAGACAAACATGCTGGATCTGAACAAACTTTGCGGGATGAACGGCAAGACCGCCATTATCACCGGAGCCGCCTCCGGCATCGGCGCGGGCATCGCCCGCTTCTTTGCGAACGCCGGGGTGTCGGTCGTCATCGCCGACATCAATGAAGAGCTTGCTCGTAAAGTCGAACAAGAGATCAAAGAAGCCGGGGGGAAAGCTGAATTTATCAAGTGCAACGTCACAAAAGAGGCCGACTGCAAAGCCCTGGCGGACAATGTCGCGGAGAAGTATTCGAAGATCGACATCCTCGTCAACTGCGCCGGCGTCGCCCGCCGTCACACGGTCGAGACGCTTCCCGAAAGCGACTGGGATCTCGCGATCAACGTTACGCTCAAGAGCGTTTATCTGATGTGCAAGCATGTTGTGCCTCATATGAAGAAGGCCGGCGGCGGCAAGATCGTGAACATCGGCTCGGGCTGGGCGCTCAAGGGCGGCGACCACGCCGTCTCCTACTGCGCAGCGAAGGGCGGCGTCTGGAACATGACGCGCGCGATGGCGATCGACCACGGCCCCGACAATATAAACATAAACTGTGTCTGCCCCGGCGATATCGACACGCCGATGCTCAAAAGCGAGTGTGAGCAGCTGGGCGGCGTATATGACGAAAAGTATAAGGAAGAATGCGCGCAGCGTCCGATGGCCCGCCTTGGCGCACCGAAGGATGTCGCGATGTGCGTATTTTTCCTCTGCAGCGACATGGCGCCGTGGGTGACAGGCTCGTCGCTTGTCGTGGACGGCGGCGGCATAGCATAGGAGGAGAGATCCAGATGTCAAAGAAGATGTACCCCTATATCCCAAATTCGGAAGCGGCCGTACAGGCCGAGATGCTCAAATTCATCGGAGTGGATTCGATCGAAGAACTGATCGCCGACATCCCCGAAGAGATGCGCATGAAGCAGGCGATGGAACTTCCCGAACCCTTCAACGATGAGGCGGGACTTTTCCGCCACGTCGGCGCGATGCTCGGTAAAAATAAGACGGCGCAGGAGCTGGCCTGCTTCCTTGGAGCCGGCTGCTATAACCGCTACGTCCCCGCAGTCGTAGACGAAGTCATCAACCGTTCCGAGTTCCTCACCGCCTACGCCGGCGAGCCTTACGAAGATCACGGGCGCTTTCAGGCGATGTTCGAGTATCAGTCGATGATGGCCGAACTGCTCGATATGGATGTCTGCAACGTTCCTAACTATGACGGCAGTCAGGCCGTCGGAACGGCGCTGCGTATGGCAACGCGCATCGCGCGCCGCAAAGAGGTGCTCATCCCCCGCAATATCAATCCCGACACTTTGAGGGCGGTGCAGACCTATCTCCAGCCCGATGTGAAGATAACCTACGTGGATTACGGCGCAAAGACCGGACGTATCTGCCTTGACAGCCTGAAAGAGAAGCTGACGGAGGATGTCGCGGCGGTGCTTGTCATGAATCCAAACTTTTTCGGCGTCGTAGAAGAAAAGGCGCAGGAGATCGCCGACATGGCTCACGCCAAGGGCGCTCTGATGGTCGCCTACGTCGAGCCTTCGACGCTCGGCGTGCTTACGCCTCCCTCGCACTATGGCGCTGATATCGCCTGCGGCGACATTCAGGGGCTTGGCCTCCATATGAACTACGGCGGCGGCGTCGCCGGATTTATCGCGACAGCCGACGATCCGCGCTTTGTCGACGAATATCCCTCCCGTCTCTTCGGCATCGCGCCGACGAGCGAGAAGGAATGGGGCTTCGGCGACGTCCTCTGGGAGCGCACCTCGTTCGCGAACCGCGACAGCGCCAAGGAATTCGTCGGCACGCATTCCGCTCTTTGGGGCATCGCGGCGGGCGTATATCTCGCGGCGATGGGGCCGCAGGGCATGAAAGAGCTTGGCGAGGCCGTGCTTCAGCGCCAGGTCTGCCTGAAGAAGGTGCTGTCCGGCGTCAAAGGGCTCTCTTTTGACAGGCTCTCCGGCACTCCCTTCCAGGAGGTCGTCGCCGACTTCTCCGCGAGCGGCAAAAAGGTCTCCGAGATCAACAAGAAGCTGCTTGAAAAGGGCATCCTCGGCGGTTACGACCTTGGCAGGAATTTCCCCGAGCTTGAGGGCTGCATGCTGCTGGCGGTAACGGAGCAGACATCGGCGGATGACATTAAGGCTCTTGCTTCGGCACTGGGCGAGATTCTGGCGTAAAGGAGGCCGTTTCAATGAACAATCTGGAAAGATTAAAGAAATTTCATCAGGCTAAGTGGAATGAGCCGATCATCTATGAGATAAGCGAACCCGGCGCGCGCGCGGTCCTTGTCCCCGGACCCTGCTGTGGCTGTACGAGCGCGGAAGAGGCCCTCGCCACCCTCCCCAAAGGCATGGTGCGCGAGGAGAAGGCCAATCTTCCCGAGATCGCGCAGCTTCAGCTGGTGCGTCATTACAACCACCTCTCGCAGGAAAATATCGGCGTCGACGGCAACATCGACATCGGCCAGGGGACCTGCACGATGAAGTACAACCCCAAAGTCAACGACCGCCTCGCGGGGCTCCCCAAGGTCGCCGACATGCACCCGCTGCAGCCCGACGAAACGGCTCAGGGCATCCTTGAGCTTTTCCATAAGACCGGCGAACTTTTTAAGGAGATATCTGGGCTTGACGTATTCTCGATGCAGCCCGGCGGCGGCTCACACGGTGTTCTCGCGCTCGCCTCGATCGTCCGCGCCTACTGGCGCGACAAGGGCGAGGAAGAAAAGCGCGACGAGATAATCACGACACTCTTCTCACATCCCGCCGACTGCGCCGTTCCGATGGCTAAGGGCTACAAGGTAACGATAATCCAGCCCGACGAAGAGGGGTATCCCGATATCGAGGCCTTCAAGGCGGCGATCTCCGACCGCACGGCGGCAATATTCTTTACAAACCCGGAGGATACGGGGATCTTCAACGTCCGCATCAAGGAATTCACCCGCCTCGCTCACGAGAAGGGAATCCTCTGCTGCTATGACCAGGCCAACGCCAACGGCCTGCTCGGCATTACGCGTACCGCCGAGGCGAACTTCGACATGTCCTTCTTCAACCTTCACAAGACCTTCGGCGCTCCGCACGGATGCGGCGGCCCCGCCACGGGACTTGTCGCGGCGAAGAAAGAGCTGCGTCCCTACATGCCCGTCCCGCTTGTTGAGTATTCGCCGGAAAAGGGCTATTACCTGGATTTCGACCTTCCGAAATCATGCGGCAAGATCAAGTCCTTCTGGGGCGTCGCCCCCGTAGTCGTCAAGGCCTACTCATGGATCATGGCGCTCGGAGCCGACGGCCTGCGCGAGGTCTCACGCGTCGCCATCCTCAACAACAACTACTGCATGAAAAAGATCCTCGCGATAAAGGGCGCCTCGATCAGCTTCCCGAACCATCCTTCCCGTATCGAACAGGCCCGCTACAGCTGGCAGAAGATGAAGGAAGACACCGGTTTCGGCACCGCCGACGTACAGCGCTGCATCGCGGACTTCGGCACGCACTACTGGTCGAGCCACGAGCCCTGGGTCATCCCCGAACCCTTCACGATCGAGCCCAGCGAGTCATATTCAAAGCAGGATATCGACGATTACTGCGCGGTCCTCGCCGAAATATCCCGCATGTGCTACGAGGAGCCCGAGGCGGTCGAGCACGCTCCCGTGAACAGCACGGTGCACCACATCGACCACGATTACTTCGACGATCCCGCGAAGTACGCGATCACCTGGCGCGCTTACAACAAAAAGTACAAGGGCTACTTTGAGCCCAAATAGGCCATGAAAATAGGCTTCCTCATCAATCCCGTAGCAGGAATGGGGGGCAGGGTGGCCCTTAAGGGAACCGACGGAGAGGACACTCTCCGCCGGGCCCTTGAGCTCGGCGCCGTGCCGATGGCCGGCGTGCGGGCAGGGGAAGCCGTAAAAGAATTTGCCGCGAGCGCGGGAGGCTGCCGTTTCTACAGCCCTTCCGGCGCCATGGGAGCCGACCTGCTGAGATCCTGCGGTATAGAGACGGAGCTTTTGTTTGACCCATCCGAAAGGACGACTCCGGCCGACACAAAGCGCGCAGCGGAAATGATGCTGGCGCTGGGTGTCGGCCTTGTCGTATTCGCGGGAGGCGACGGCACGGCGCGCGACATATGCTCCGTGATCGGCGAGAGTATCCCGGTCATAGGCATACCGGCAGGAGTCAAGATACATTCCGGCGTATATGCGAAGAGGCCCAGGGACGCCGGGATGCTCGTCAATAAACTGCTGCTCGGCAGGGTTAAGCGCTTCGCGGCGGCCGAGGTCGTAGATATAGACGAAGAGGCCTTCCGCGACAATGTCGTGCGCGCCCGACTCTATGGCTACATGAGGATACCGGACGACCGTGAGTTCATGCAGGACCGCAAATCGGGCGGCAGCGGCGGGTCCGCGGAGGAAGCGGCGAACCTGGCCGCCTTCGCCGCACTCTCCATGAAGCCCGATACGCTCTACCTCATCGGTTCGGGTTCCACCACCAAACAGCTTACGGACCGGCTCGGACTCGACGGTACCCTGCTCGGTGTGGACGCCGTAATGAACGGCAAACTGGCCGGCAAAGACCTGACGGAAGCCGGGATCAAAGAACTGCTCTCCTCCGTGGAGAGCAGCCGCCGGTCGCTCATCATCACCGTGATCGGCGGACAGGGGCATATCTTCGGCCGCGGAAACCAGCAGCTTAGCCCCGAAGTGATCCGCATGATCCCCAGAGAAAACATCATGGTCATCGCGACCCCGGCGAAGATGGCGCAGCTCTTTGGCAAGAGCCTGATCGCCGATACCGGTGACAGCTCGCTCGACGAGGAGCTGAGGGGCTATCTTCCCGTTATCACGGGACACGCGCGGAAAATGATGGCTAAAGTCTCATAGAAATTTTAAGTGACGGGAGAGTGACATTATGGCACGTTATGAAGAACTTACGGAAAAAAGAGTTATGATCACGGGAGCGGCAAGCGGCATCGGCCTGGCCACCGCCCAGGTATTCGCGCGGCAGGGAGCCAAGGTATTTGTCGTAGACTATAATCAGAGGGCGGCCGAGCAGACGATGGCCGAAAATCCGGCTTTTGCCGGATTTTATGTCGGCGACGTCAGCAAAGAGGAAGATGTGCAGAGCGCCTTCAAAAAAATGGACGCGGAGCTCGGCGGTATCGACGTCCTTATCTCGAACGCCGGCATCAGCATCAGGGCCGACTTCGTGGACATCTCTTATGAGCAGTGGAAAAAAGTCATCGATATCAACCTCAACGGCATGTTCCTCTGCGCGCGCGAAGCCGCGCGCCGCATGATGGAGCAGAAGAGCGGCGTCATCCTGATGACCGCCTCTACCAACGGCACGGAGGGGCACCGCTGGTACACTGATTACAACGCGTCCAAGGCCGGAGTCATCCTGCTGACCAAGAGCATGGCTCTCGAACTCGCTCCGATCGTTCGAGTGAACTGCGTATGCCCCGGCTATGTCCTCACTCCCATGCAGAAAGCCGAGTACACTGAAGAGATGCTCGCCAAAGTAAACGAGGGCATCCCGATGAAGCGCCACGCCGAACCGGAAGAGGTCGGCAAGCTTTACGCCTTCCTCGCCTCCGACGACGCGAAATACATCACCGGAGCCGATATCCGAATAGACGGCGGCGAAACGGCAGGGCGGTATTAACTTCAATGTAATTAGTTAAAGCAATAGAATGCTATAATATAAACATGATATTTTGTGATTAAGATACGTAATTTAGCTGATTAATTTTATATTATCCACATTCGGCTCCGGCACGGTCATTTGTAGGCTGTCCCTGCCGGAGCTGTGAACAGCAAGTTCAGGCGGCTGTAATTTTATTTGGCGCTGTTACCGTTACGAAATTTACCACTTGTGTTTTTTTTAATTAATGTATACAAAGTATGTGCTGTTTTTTTAGTATAAACTTAATTTAAAGTGTTAACTTATCATAAGGGAGGGACAGGGATGAAGGATGCGATCCTCGTAAAGGGTAAGGTGTGGACCGGCGAAAAGAGCCGGCGCTTTTGTGAGGCGTTTTTTGCTGAAGAGGGAGTCATTACATATGTAGGCGACTTCTCCGATGCCAAGCGATACGCGGAGGGAAAGGATTACAGGCTGTATGATTATGGTGAAAACCTCTTGATGCCTGGAATGACAGATGCGCACATACACGCTACGGCATATGCGAAACAGGATCTGTATGTAAATCTTTCCGGCGTGAATTCTCTTGATGAGATCAAACCGCTTTTATTGGCAAAGGCGAAAGAGGTGCCCTCGGGCGAATGGATCAGGGCCATCAACTTCAATGAAACTCTATGGAATGACCCGCGTAAGCCCGACATTGATTTCATAGACAGCCTTGGTCTGAAAAACCCCATAATAATAAGCCGGTATTGCGGCCATTTCCATGCGGTGAATACGATAGCTCTTAAGAAAAGCGGCCTATGGGAAAAAAATGACGTAAATATCGCCAGAAAAGAGGATGGCAGCCATTTGGGGCAGCTTACGGAGGGGGCAGCCGGGCCTCTTATCGAGGCGGCGGCGAAAATTTATGAGACGCCGGAATACGTTACGAAGTTGATAGAAAACAGTTGCCTTAAATTGGCGTCGGAGGGGATAACGGCGGTACACGCTTGCGATGCGCCGAGTTACGCTCTGGGGGAAGACCTCTATGCCTGCCAGTCCCTTTACGAAAGCGGCAGACTGCCGATCAGGTGGGCTTGCTACCATGATCAGCTGCCAAATTACAATATAAAGAGCGGCTTTGGCAACGAAATGCTTTTCTTTGCCGGGCTTAAGCTTTTTGCAGACGGTACTCTTGGTGGCAGGACATGTGCGATGAGAGAGGATTTTTCAGACGACCATGGCAACATGGGGCTCCTTAACCACTCCGACGAAGAGATGCGTTCTTTGCTTATCGAGGCTCAAAAAAGAGGAATAAATGTACAGATACACGCGATAGGGGATAGGGCTCTGGAACAGACGATCGACAGCATAAATTATGTCACGGCGCTGCTTGGAGAACCTTCCGCGCCATATCGTATAAATCACGCCATTGTCTGTCCTGAAGATCTGCTCCAAAAAATAAGACGCAGCAGAGTTACTATAGATTTGCAGCCAATACAGGCGCACACGGATCGCGGCATGACGCCTTTCAGAGTAGGCCGCGAAAGAATGAAGACCTGCTATGCTTTTAAAAGCCTTTACGACTCAGCGTATACGGTAACAGGCTCGAGCGACGCTCCTATCGAGGACCCAAATCCATGGCTTGGCATTTGGGCCGCGGTCAATATGACTGAAATGGACGGCACGCCGCTTGAAGCATTCAACAGAGACGAATGCCTTTCCATTGACGAGGCCCTGAATATCTATACGGCTAACCCGTGGAAGGCATTGGGGAAGGGGGAAAAGGCCGGGACGATTTCGCTTGGGAAATTTGCTGATTTCACGGTCGTTGATGGTGATCCCTTTGCGCTGAACAAATCGGATCTAAGGTGCGTCACCCATTTGGCTACCTTTGTTGGCGGCAAAATGGTGTGGAGCAAATGAGATAGCTGCAGGGATAAGGAGGTAAAAGAAATGTCAGAAAAAACACGTGAACACCTAAAACCAAGCCTCGCTCTTTCTATAGGTATAATCATTTTAATAACCGCAGTAGTTTCCGCCGCGACGTTATATTATAAAGTCGACGTGCATGCGCCAATTGTGATGCTGGCAGTAATTATTGCCTTAGTCGGATATTTTCATTTACATTATAGCTACAAAGAATTGGAATCTGCGGCGATAGACAGCATTATGGCTTCTATTCCATCCTGCCTGATTTTGACTTTAGTTGGCATGCTGGTCGGATTGTGGATAAAGGCAGGTATCATCCCTGGCTTGATTTACTATGGCCTCGGTATTATCAGCCCGAACATTTTCCCCCTTGCGACGCTTATCGTTTGCGCAATAATATCTCTTTCTACCGGCTCTTCGTGGTCGACCGAAGCCACAGTCGGAGTTGCCATGATGGGTATCGGCAATGGACTTGGCATCAACCCTGCGTTTACGGCGGGCGTCGTCGTTTCCGGAGCGTACTTCGGCGACAAAATGTCGCCTCTTTCCGACACGACCAATCTCTCTCCCGCCGTTTCAGGGGCGTCGTTGTTTGACCATATTAGAGCGATGTGTTGGACTACAGGGCCGTCTTTGGTCATATTTTCCGTGATACTTCTCCTCTGGGGATTTAGTTATTCAGGAAACAGCATAGATACGACCCGCATAAATGCGATACGTACGATTATCGCCGCGGAGTTCCCCGTGACGTTGCTGTGCATTATACCGCCTCTTCTCGTTATAGTAGCTTCAATAATCAAAATCCCCGCGATGCCGGGGATATGCATAGGAATCTTTGCCAGTATGATCATGTGCGCCGCTGGCGGAGTGTCTATGGGTGAAATGTGGAGCCTGAGCCAGTGGGGTTATAAAGCCCAACTGTCGGCGCAAATTGCCGGACTTGAGAGTATGCCTGAGATAGCGAAAATTCTCCAAGCCCAAGGATTGCAGATGCAGCCGGAATTGGCGAAGGACGTAGCCGCAATGATTTCCCGCCTTGTTGGACGCGGTGGAATGCAGAACATGATGTGGTCGGTATCTCTTGCTCTTATCGCTATGGCGATGGGTGGCTTTTTAGAGGTAACAGGGATACTGCATACGTTGCTTGCCGCTATGACAAAGGGCGTAAAACGTGTAGGCGGGCTTGTCAGCGCCACCGTAATAGCCTCTTTTGCCGCCAACCTTCTGACCGGCAGCCAGTATCTGTCTATTATAATTCCTGGAAGAATGTTCAAATCAAAATATGAAGAGAGCGGGTTGGCTCCCAGAATGCTTTCGAGATCTCTCGAGGATTCCGGAACGCTTACCTCCGTTCTCATTCCATGGAACGTCTGCGGCGGTTACGCGGCTGCGGTCCTTGGGGTTCCGACGCTGGCCTATGCCCCGTATGCCGTATTGAATTGGCTTACTCCGCTTGTGGCGATATTCATCACGTATCTTGGGATCGGCATCTTCTGGCGGGATAAGAACGGCGAAGACCATAGGGAAAAGAGAGTATCCCTGTAAAAGTAAGACACTGGGCAAGAGGGCAGGCCGTATCCGCTCTCTTGCCGGTTTAATGCCGGTTCCAGAATTTTAAGGAGCCTACAGAGGGAGGATAAGGTCGATGGCAGATTCCCAATGCCTTTATTTGAGAAATGGAAACATATGGACAGGAGATCCGATATGTCCGCGCGCCGAATCAATGATAATAAGAAATGGAAAAATCGAAGCGCTTGGCAGCACCGCACAGCTTGATGCCAGCCCGTGCGCCGCTGACGCGGTAGTTTATGAATTAGATAATGTCTCCGTTATCCCTGGTTTCAGCGATTCCCATATCCACGTCCTCACGAGCGCTAAGGCGATGCACTCACTCGATTTATCCTCGGCATCATCTTTAGATGACGTTATCTCCAGGCTTAAGAAGAAGGCTTCGTCTGTTTCGCCGGAGAGTTGGATATATGGAACCATGCTAAATGAAAATGGCTGGGAGAGGCCGTTGCTGCCTACGGCGAAAGAGATTGACAAGGCCGGCATTCCGAATCCGGTGTTGCTCCATCGTATATGTACTCACGCCACGGTTGCCAACTCGCAGGCTCTGTTTTTGGCGGGGATCAGGGCGCTGAATCTCGCCAATATTGAAAGAGATCCCTCCGGTGAACCTACTGGCATTTTGTATGACGACGCGCAGCTGCCGGCGTATGAGGTCATGAAAAAAGACCTTTATACGAGAGATACGCTCATCGATTATCTTGATGAATATTTGAGGCACGCTGCCTCTTTCGGACTCACTACACTTCACACTTGCAGCGCTGAAAGCCTCGGAATGGGAGAAGAGCTTTTTCTCTATGAGAAGATGTATGAAGTAGGGAACCTTTCCTGCCGGGTCTATTGTGTTCACGACGCGCTCTCGATCCCGCCCATGGGGCCGCGGATAGGCAATGATTTCGTCCGTTTTGAGGGGTTTAAGGTATTTATCGACGGGGCGATCGGTTCGCGGACGGCGGCGATGTCAGTGCCATATCATGATGATCCGTCGACGGCCGGGATACTACTGCATGAATTTGACGAATTGTGTGAAAAGATAGATGAGGCCGCCCGCCGGCACGACCATATCCTAGTGCATGCCATTGGCGACCGCGCCATTGGACAGCAGTTGGACGCCATAGAAAAAGTTTGTGCGAAGCGCGGCGAACCGGAACACCCATATCTTTTGAATCACGTGGAGATATGCACGCCGGAGCTTATCGAGAGAATGCGCAGACTGCCTGTGGCCTGTGTGATACAGCCCACATACGTCTATTCAGACATAGACATGGTTCCGGAACGCCTTGGAGCGATGGAACGGCATGCCTGCGTATGGAAGTCTCTCATCGATGCAGGGATAGCTTTGTGCGGATCAAGCGACGCCCCTATTGAGGCGCTGAATCCGATGTATGGAATTTGGGCTCTGGTAGACCGGACGAGCTGGGACGGTAAGAGAACGTGGCACGAAGACCAGAAACTAAGTCTTGAGCAAGCGCTTCAGATATATACTGTAAACCCCGCTAAAGCATATTCTACATGGAATTGGAATGGAAGTCTGAGTGTTGGAAAAGCAGCCGACGTTGTCGTGCTGGATAGAAATATTTTTAATATTCCCACCTCCGAATTGCGTAATGTCAAGGTACTTAATACTCTGCTTGCGGGTAGATCCGTATATGGATCTATTTCAAGGTGGACATAGAACAAAAACAGTATCCCAAAAGGTTTAAGGAAAGGAGGTATGCCAGCGGAGATAATACAAAGCGTTCCCACGCGTTCCGAGGATGGGAGGGCCGGTGCGTGCGGTTTTCAAAGGGCCGTATCGAGGGTTCTCTCAGGTTCCGATTTTGTCTGTTGAAACAGGCATAGTTGAAAAGGAGGCATTTATCGGTAATGAAAGCTTTGTTGAAACTTACGCCTATATGTGTTATAGCGGGTCTCATGCTCTCGGGCATGGATATCCTTCTGGCCGCGCCGCTTTCGTTCATGTACTCTGTCATCATCGCGATGATCGTAGACCGCTATAAGTTCCAGGACTGTCTTGACGCGGCCCTTGATAATCTGAAACACTTTTTGATAGTTTTCCTTATTCTTCAGGCCGCTTACGCCGTCGCAGAATGCTTTATGGCCACCGGCGTCGCCGCCGCCGTCATCAATATGTCTCTCGCCGCCGGTCTCAACGCGAAGGTGCTCGCCGTCGTCGCCCTTTTGGTCACCTCCGTCCTGTCCATCGCGACGGGGACCTCTTGGGGAACGTTCGCGGCCTGCGCGCCGATCTTCCTTTGGCTTAACCACATCGTCGGCGGAAATATCGCGCTTACCGTAGGCGCCATCGCGGGCGGTTCCTGCTTCGGAGACAACATAGGTCTTATCTCCGATACGACGATCGTCAGCTCCGGCATCCAGCAGGTCGAGATAATCAGGAGAGTCCGCCATCAGGGAGTCTGGTCGCTGCTCTGCCTCGTAACTTCGGCCGTCGTCTTTTACTTTATCGGCGTAGCCCTCGGACTGCCCAGCACCAGCGGACAGGCCGCCGACGCCATCGCGCAGATCCCCAAGGAGGTATGGGCCGCGCTCGCCGAAGAGCGCCCCTCGGCCGTCACGCTGCTTGAGCTCGTTAAGCAGGGCGTGCCTTACTACATGGTCATCCCTCTTATTATCGTTCTCGCCACGGCTGTCAAGGGCTACAGCACGCTGATCTGCCTGGGCTCCGGGATAATTTCCTCGCTCGTATTCGGCTTCGCGGCCGGAACGGTGACAAGCGTCACCGAATTCCTCGATCTCGTCTACACCGGTTTCTCGGACGCCGGCGGCTGGTCGATCGCGATGATGCTCTGGGTCGGCGCCTTTGGAGGCGTAATGAGGCTCATGAACGCCTTTGACCCGATAGCGCTGCTCATCACCCGCCTGGTTAGCAAAGTGCGCCACCTTATCTTCGCCAACGGCATTCTTTGCCTGATCGGCAACGCGGCGCTTTCCGACGAGATGGCCCAGATCGTCACTATCGGCCCGATCATCAAGAACATAACGGAAGAGAACGTCGTCGGTTCAAAGGAAGACATGTACACGCTGGCTCTAAGGAACGCGACGCTCTCGGACGCGATGGGCGTTCTCGGTTCGCAGCTCGTGCCGTGGCACTGCTATATGGGATTCTTCATCGGCATCAGCGTCTCCGTCTATCCGCTCGCCGAAGCCCTCTCCGTCGGCGATATCATCATGCACAACTACCTCGCCTGGATAGCGGTAGGCTCGATGCTCGTCCTCACCTTCACCGGCTGGGACCGTTTCATCCCGCTCTTCAAGCTCCCCGCGGAGCCGCAGGTCTACCTTAAGAGCGAAGCGGCTAAATACGAAAAGAAGTAGTTCAGCGTTCCCACTGACGGAAACGCAGCCCCCGGCGGATGACTTCGCCGGGGCATTTTTTATTTTAAGGCCGGCGGATCAAGGCAGAGAACGACTCCTACGTTAAAAGCGGCATTTTTATATAATTACGCCGCTCATGTATTTACTAAGGTATATAAGACAAAGTTTGTTGTACTTTTGTTGTACCTGCCATAGTATAATTCGTACCAGCGGTAGTATCCGGTATGGTCACACGAAGCGCAAGCTTCCGGAAGAGTGGGCGAATAGTAATGTTTTTAATAGGGAGGATGTTTTTATGAAGATGAAAAAATTGTTGCTGCTGGCGACGCTCGGCTTGTTTGTTCTCTCTCCCGCGGCGGAGGCCTGTTCCTCTATAGCCGTCGGCAAGGGGGCTTCCGCCTCCGGCGCTTATCTCTTCGCCCGCACGGAAGATCATTTTTCTTCCGCCGGAAAGAGGCTGGCAGTCTACCCTGCCGGTAAGTATGCGAAGGGCGAAAAACTCAGGAGCACCAAAAGCGATTACTTTTACACTATGAGCCATGACAGTTATAAGCACACCGGCGTGCCCAGGATGACCCCGGCCCCTGACGGGCAGGATGTGCACATCGCCTTTGGCACGAACGAGTATGGCCTGGCCGTCAGCGCTGGTTGGCCTCGAAGGTTCCCGACGATAAGTTCATCATCGTGGCGAACGACATGGTGACGGATTACGCCGACCTTTCCGACAGGGCGAATTTTCGCGGCACGGCTGATCTGAAAGAATTTGCCGTCAAACACGGATTCGCCGTTTACGGCGGAGCCGAAGAGGGAGTCCACGCGGGGGACGTGAATCTCGCCGCCTCTTATGGTGAGAATAACACTAAATACAATACGGGGCGCAGGTGGCGCGGCTATAATCTCTTTGCGCCGTCAAAAAAGATCGCCATGCTGGGCTATGGCGACAGCGACAAGACCTACCCTATGTTTGTAACTCCGGACAGGAAAATATCGGCGGAGGCTGTGATGCAATTTCAGCGTGACCGCTATCAGGAAACCTCCTACGATCTCTCGCTGGCTCCCAGGGTGACTACGCTTAATCCAGAGGGCTATGACATTAAAGAGACGCTTTTTTACGACGGGGCGGCGTCTTCGGCTGGCGGAAGCGACGCCGACAGGACGAAGACGCTGCGGCCAATAGGCTTCAACACGCAGATGCACACGCATATCGTCGAGCTGCTGCCGGAGCTTCCGCCTGAGATCGGCGCGCGTATGTGGATAGCGATGGCGCAGTCGGAGCATTCTGTCAATCTGCCGCTTTACGGCCTCATTGCCGATACCTGTAAATATGATAAGACGGTGAGCGATAAATATGTGCCGGACAGCTCCTATTGGCAGTTTCAGAATGTCGCCTATTACTGCAGATATGACCGCGCGAAGTACGGCAAAGCCGTTCAGGACTATTGGCGCGCCTACGAACTGAAGCTCTCGGAAGAACAGCGGGAGGTGGAAGCGAAAATGCTCGCGCTCTATAAGAAAGATCCGGCGCTGGCCAGGTGCTATATCACCGCCTATGTGCTGGACACGCGTGAAAAGGCGGCCGAGAGGGCCCGTGAGATACGCTCCGCGCTGCTGGAGCATATAAAGAACAGCCCTGACGGGATATTCAAGATAGACTAGAGTGACGGCAGCCGGCGTCTATGCCGGCGACGGTCATCGTTGACAGTGCTGAGTCTGTTCCTGTCTCCGTGTCGCCTTTAGCGGCATCGTGATTTGAGAAGAAAAAGCTCTTGAGAAATCCCACTGCTGACGAATGGGATATTCCCTTTGCCTTGGCGAGATTGTTGCCCGCGTACCACAGCGACTCCTGCTTGCCGAGATCGTCGCCCTTGAGCCGGGAATCGGCGTAGGGATAAACGGGCATCGCGCCCTGGTGGGGATGGAGTACCTTATCTTTTGATTCCTCGGAGACGCCGTGCTGGTTGAAATCGTTGTCCTCTTCCAGACTGCCCGCGCCGATCGTCTCGTCGACATGCAGCATCAATACGCCATTTGTGCCGGCGGTTCCCATAAAGGTCTGCAGGCCCGCGTCCCAGGCGCCCGTATCCGTGGCGTCGCGCACCTCCATGAGGTAATACTGATAGGGAAGCGACGCGGGGCCGTTTACCTTTATCGGGCCGCTGGCCTTCGTGTGATTCTGGCAGTAAATATCAAGGCTCTTCGCCTGCGAATCGGCCTTCGCCGCGTTGGGCATCTCCCAACCGAGATAATATCTGCTCCACGCGTCAAGATTGACGGGGCGCGTTCCGGCTGTTTCTTCCTTTTTAGCGCCGCCGCAGCCGTTGGACATCAGCGAGAACATACCCATTCCCATATTGTAGGGCGTGGACCGATCGGCTGAGGCCCGTCGTCTCCCTCATATCCCGCGAGGATCAGATAGACGGCGAGCTCATTCTGCGTTATCTTCCCGTCTTTGGCGTAGTCGGAGAAGTCTATGCCGTATTTCCTGCCGGTCGCCTCGAGGACGCGGGGCACGAATATGGCCTCGTTTTTCATATGCTCTTCGGAGCCGTCTATTTTTATCTTTTCATCAGGGTGTTTCCCCTCGTTCTCGGGATAAAAAGAACTTCCGTCCGGCTGTCTCAGCGTAATGACCTTGTTTGGGTTTAGCGGAGCGGCAAAGGACGCCGCCGCTGAAGAGAGCAGGATGAAGAGCGTTAACAGGACGCCAAATCCTATTATCGCTTTAAAAACACGTTTCTCACAATGAGACATCACATGATTTCTCCCATATATGAAATTATAAAAATGATAATAACATGGAGAGTGCAACAAAAGTACAACAAACCGCCCATGCCCGCGCTTACCTGTATTTCGGAATCAATCCGCGGCGTACTCGGGGACGGAGGAGCGGCATTGGCTCTTGCCCGCGGAGGCTGCGGCGTTATATGATAGGCTTTGTGAAATGCCGGGAGGCGTAAATGAGAGGTTAGCTGAGGGGGCCTGCTTCAGGGTGTTAAAAATAATGTTCGTCTGTCACGGGAATATCTGCCGCAGCCCGATGGCGGAGTTTGTGATGAAGGATATCGCCGCGCGAAGAGGGCTTGCTGATAAATTTCTTGTCATGTCGTCCGCTGCGAGCGCGGAGGAGGTTGGCAGCGACATGCACGAAGCCGCGCGGGCCAGGCTCCGCGAGGAGGGGGTGCCCTTTGAGCGCCGCCGCGCGGTACAGCTGACGCGCGCCGATTATGGAAAGTTCGATTATATTATCGGGATGGATGGGCAGAATATCCGCAATATCCTGCGGATATGCGGCGGCGACCCTGAGGATAAGGTGTGGAAGCTGATGGATTTCACCGACGAGGCGGGGGAGGATGTCGCCGACCCGTGGTATACGGGCAACTTCACGCGCGCCTATGACGATATAAGAAAGGGCTGCGAGGCCCTGATGGCCAGGCTGAAGTCCGATGGGGCCGTCTGAAGGCGCGGGACGGTAAATGTCGCCGATAGCCAATCTTAGTGTGCTGGAAATAATCGGCGTCGTGAGCTTCGCCCTGCTCGGCGCGCATACCGCGGTGCAGCGGCGCATGGATCTGTTCGGGATAACGATACTCGCATTTACCGCGGCCTGCGGCGGCGGCGTGCTGCGCGACGTCGTGATGGACAGGGGCATCCCCGTCTTTTTCTCAAATTACCAGACCGTCCTCATCGTGATGCTCTCCGTCGCCGCCGTGGTCGCGGTGCCGCAGCTTTTCCGGGTCCAGTGGCTGCTGATTGTGCTCGACGCGATGGGGCTCTCTTTTTTCGCGGTGGACGCGGGGATCAAGGCGATCTACCTGCATTATAATTTTATGCAGTTTCTCTTCGCCGCGGTGATAACCGGCATCGGCGGCGGCATTCTGCGGGATCTGCTCGCGCAGAGGGTGCCGGTCATCTTCCGCCATGATATTTACGCCCTGGCGGCGATCGTTGGCTGTTCTTTCCTCTGGTTCGCGAGGGGGATGATAGGGCTTGGCCCCGCGGCCTACGCGGCGCTTTTCATTATCCTCGCGGTGCGGCTGGTATCGGTCTATTTCAATATCAATCTGCCGCTGGTTAAGATCGCGGAAATAAGAAAGGGAGGCCGCTGAGGCCTCCCTTCGATAAGTTTTGAACAGTCTCTTATTCCGCTATCTTGAGTTCGACGAAGGCCTCCGGCGTCGTTACGCGGAAGGTGAAGGTCTCGGTGATGTAGAAGTTGACCTCTGTCGCGGTGTGCGACTGGTAGCCGATGGAGAGGTCCTGTCCGACCACGAGTTCGCTGTCGCCGCCGCGGAGCGAGGTGACGAAGTTCGTCTCGTACTGTTTTGAGAGGACGATCTTGTCAACGATCTTTTCAAGGCTCTTTTTGAGCGGGTACGCGGTGTTCGAGGTGACGATCTTCTCCCATACCTTTTTTGAACATACGAAGAGGTAGGGGCCGCCGACGTTGCGCGCGGCGAGCACCTGCGTCGCGTCGTAGATCGCTTTGATGAGCGAGTCGTCATCAAGGGCCGCTTCGATGGGATCGTTGTCCGCTTCGAGCTCTATCCCGAGGATGCCGGCCTCTTCAAGCCCCTTGAATACCGCGGTGTCCTCAAAGAGGGCCGCCTGGCGCGCCGCTTCCTGGAGCGGCGTATAGTCCGTCGTCTTGCAGCCGCGTGAGATATCGTCGAGGTCCCACATCGGCAGGGTAAAGGGGACGCGGATCTCTACGAGGGGCAGTACGTCGCGTACGCCATAGTTTACGCCCTCGACCGGCGATTCCTCCGCGAGGGTAAGCGTTCCCTCTGAGATCGAATCGCACTGCCAGCCCTTCGGATCCGACACATCGGCTACCTTGCGCCCGCTAAGCACGCCGCGCAGTACGTCCGCCGCCTGTTTGTCTATCTCTGTCCATGCCGCCGCCGCTATCGGCGCGAGTGATCTTTTAAGAATGTCCATTGTTAAACTCCCTTCTGTCTTCTATATCATCTATGATGCTGTCCGCTGATATTATAATTTCCCTATTTTAAGATCCTGACCGCGCGCTCCGGCGTCGGCGCCGGGGCCGTCTTCAAGGTCGATGCCCATCGTTCCCGCCTGCGCGTTTGCCACATATTCCCCGATCTCTTTGTCCCAACCGTTCATGTAGACTTTGAGCCATCCGACAAGCATCGCCGAGTGTTCGATCTCCTCGTCGCGGTTGTGCGCCATGATGCGCTTAAGATCCTCGTTCGTGCAGGTGTTCACGCGCTGGTTGTAGTAATCGATGGCTTCAAGTTCTTCCTGAAGGCTTTTGAGCGCCTGCGCTATATCGACTGTCTGTTTGTTGAGCAGGCCGTAAGGTTCTGTGTATGCTTCCATGTTTAAGCTCCTCTCCCTCTTTTTGTGCCTTGTTCAGGCGTTTTAGTGGTTATAACCGGTTGGCACTACTATTTTAACAGATATAGTTTGAGACCGGCCAGTTATCTTTATTTGAAACTATTTTAAATTATATCATTGAAATTAGCAATTAACAACCGTAATTAACGCACGAAGAGCGGGATTTCCCCGCCGCCCGTGATATCAAAGTATCCTTTGTCCGTGAGCTTGAGTTCGGGGATGACGGAGAGCGACATGAAGCTCAGGTGCATGAAGGCGTGTGGGTTCGTGCAGCCCAGCGCGTCGCGCGCCGCGGCAAGCGCCTCGAGTTTTTTCAGCCCCTCGCCGGCGTCGAGCAGGCTCATGAGGCCTCCGACGGGAAGTTCGATCTCTGCCAGTATTTTTTCCCCTTCGGCGATCACTATCCCGCCTCTGATACGCGATAGTTCGCGCAGCGCGGCGGCCATCGAAATGTCGTCCATGCCGGCGCAGGTGAAGTTGTGCGCGTCGTGGGCGATGGAGGATGCGATAGCCCCTCTCACAAGGCCGAAGCCGTGAAGGAATCCGATTGAGAAGCGCCCTGTGCCGCGGTTTTTTTCGACTACCGCCATTTTTGCAAGTTCGCGTCCGGCGTCGGCGCAGGCAAATCCTCCGATGTCGGTCGGCTTCATCTTCAGCGTCTTGGTGACGACCTGTCCGGGAATGACGCCGATGACGTTTATCTCGGCGCCCGGGTCGTCTATCTTCACGCGCAGCTCGTCCGCCGCCGGCGTGCGCACTTCGCCGCTGTATCCGGGAAGCGCCGAGGTTACGGCGGGAGTTGTTTTTTCGATCGCCGCGCCGTTTTCTGCGACCAGTTTTCCTCTCTTCCATACCTGGAGTACGGTGCATTTTTCCAGGCCGTCCACCATTACGATGTCGGCTATCTTTGCGGGCGCGAGCGCGCCCCGGTCGTAGAGGCGGAAGTATTCCGCCGGTGTCAGAGTTATCGTGCGCAGCGCCGCGAGCGGCTCGACGCCGTATTCTATCAGCTCGCGCAGGCAGCCGTCCAAGTGGCCGCGTTCTTTGATGAACATCGGGTTTATGTCGTCGCTGACAGTGAGACAGCGCACGGCGAGTCCCGGGCGTTTTGCGAGGATCGGGGCGAGCTCTTTAAGGTTCCTTGCCGTCGCTCCCTGGCGGATCATCAGGTACATGCCGCGGCGCAGCTTTTCCAGCGCCTCGTCCTCCCCGTCGCATTCATGATCGGAGGTTATCCCGCCGAGCAGATAGGCGGAGAGTTCTCTGCCCCTCACGCGCGGAGCGTGGCCGGTGATGACCTTGTCCTTTGCCGCGGCGAGCTTGGCCCACACTTTGTCGTCTCCGAAGCAGACGCCGGGGAAGTTCATCATTTCGCCGAGATGTGTACAGGCGCCTTCGGCGAAAAGTTTTTCTATCTCGCCGGCTTCGATGTCTTCAAAGGGCGTCTCCTGCGCGGAGGCCGGAACGCAGGAGGGCGCTCCGTAATAGAAATCTATCGGGAGTCCCGCGCTTTCGCGGTGCATGAAGCGTATCCCCTCCACGCCGCAGGTGTTCGCTATCTCGTGCGGGTCCGGCATCACCGTCGTCGTGCCGTGCGGTGAGACGGCTCCCGCAAGGACGCGCGGCGTCATGAAGGTGCTCTCGACGTGCATATGCCCTTCGATGAAGCCGGGCAGCAGCAGCCGTCCCGTACAGTCGACCGTCTCTTTTGCCTCGTAGCCCGCGCCGATGCCTACTATGACCCCGTCTTTGACGGCGATGTCGCCCGTCTCATATTCCATCGTGCAGAGATTCGCGAATCTCGCGTTTTTGAAGAGCAGGTCGCAGGGCTCTTCGCCAAGCGCGCTTTTTAGTAATGGTTTAAAAATCATCTCTCAACAGCCCCCTATATATGAGCTCTTAAATGGTAAAATATACTTTGGAATGCACGTCTATATTGTATCAGGGAAATTGCAGATTGCGAAAGCGGGGAATGCGGATGACGAACTGTGACTGTAACGCGCAGGAGGTAAACGATTATCTCCTTCCCGTCGTTAAAAATAAAAAACTTGCCGGCAGGCTCTTCTGGATGACGTTTGAGGCGCCCGGGCTTGCGAGGAGCGTGAGAGCCGGACACAGCGTAATGATCTTCCCGGATATGGGAACGGACCCGCTGCTCGGCCGTCCCTTCGCGGTGGCGGACGCCGACGCGGAGCGCGGAGAGTTCTCCGTCTGTTATGTGCTTGTCGGGCGCGGTACGGAGATGCTGAGTCTGGTGCCGGCCGGCGCGAAACTGCGTGTGCGCGGCTTTCTCGGAAAGCCCTGCCCCGACACCGGCGACGAGCTGATCCTTGCGGGCGGCGGCGTCGGCGCGGCTGCGCTGATGATGAAGAAGCGCGAGCGAAGAGAGCGCTGCTCGCTTTATATCGGAATGCCGGGACGCGGTTACGAGGGCTATGCCGAAGAGATTCTTTCGATACATCCCGACGCGAAGATATTTGCGGACGACGGTTCATTCGGCGAAGGGGACTCGATGTTCAAGGCGCTGCCCCGCCCGCTCGCGGATGGAATGCAGGCCTGGTGCTGCGGTCCCGTGGGGTTTCTGGAGGCGATGCGCCGCCATTATGAGGATACCCCGCAGCGGCTTTATTATCTTCTTGACAAGCGCATGGCCTGCGGCTACGGAGGCTGTATGGGCTGTGTGATCGAAACGGCGAACGGACTTAAACGGGTCTGCGTCGACCAGACGATCTTCCGGGCGGATGAGGTGAATATCCATGACAACTAGCATATCGGCAAAGATCGGCGCGCTGTCGCTGGAGAGCCCCGTTATCCCCGCGTCAGGCGTCTGGCCCTATGCGCCGGAATTCTGGCGCGAGCCGAAGCTCAACGGGATCGGCGCGCTCTGCACGAAGGCGATCAGCCTTGAGCCGCGGCGAGGCAACCGCGGCGTCCGCGTCTGGGAGACTCCCTCCGGCGTGCTCAACAGCATCGGGCTGCAAAACTGCGGCGTACGGGAGTTTTCGGAACGTTACGCGGAGCTTGTGAAGAGTTCCCCGCGCCCCGTCATTGCGAACGTGGTCATGGAGCGCCCGCATCAAACGCAGGAAACGCTGAGGGTGCTGGAGGATATGGAGGGCATCGCGGCTGCCGAGCTGAATATCTCCTGCCCGAATGTTGACGGCGAGGGCATGGCCTGGGGCGTGGCGTGCGGCTCCGCCGCCGAGGCGGTGCGCGCCGCGCGGAAGATATGGCGCGGGCCTCTGTGGGTGAAGATGACCCCGCAGGCGGCCGACCCGGCGGCGGTCGCGCAGGCGGTCGAGGCCGAAGGGGCGGACGCTGTCGTCTGCGCCAACACCTGGCTCGGCATGTCCATCGACATGGCGTCGGGCAAGCCGGCTTTTGACCGCGTCGTCGCCGGATTGTCTGGCCCCGCGATATTCCCGCTCGCTCTGCGTATGGTCTGGCAGACGGCGGGAGCCGTCTCGATACCTGTGATCGGCTGCGGCGGCGTGACCACGGCAGCCGACTGCATGGGAATGATCCTTGCCGGAGCTTCGGCGGTCGAGGTCGGCAGCGCCTTCTTCAACAATATCGGCGTGGGTGAGACGATCTGCGCGGGATTGCCGGAGCTCGTCGCCCGCTATAAGGCGGAGCGGATATCCGAGCTTGTCGGCTTTGCGAGAAAAAGATAGTTATTAACTTGAATTAAGAGGGAATCATGGAAGAAAAAAAGATCGTTGTTGCAATAGACGGCCCAGCGGGGGCTGGGAAGAGTACGGTGGCGCGCGCAGCGGCGGAGCGGATCGGCCTGCCCTATCTCGATACGGGCGCGCTTTATCGGGCGATAGCCTGGAAGCTCAGCAAAGAGGGTATCCCGCCGGAGGACGGCGGCGGCATATCAAAGGCGCTGGCCTCCTTCCGCCTTGAGTTTTCCCCGGGAGGCATCACGGCCGACGGTATGGATGTCACGGCCGCGATACGCACGCCGGAGATCGACGGGATCGTTTCGGCCTACGCCGCGCGCGCGGAGGTTCGCGACGCGCTCATCGAGCTGCAGCGCGCGCAGGCGAAAAACGGCCTTGTCGCCGACGGCCGCGATATGGGGACGGTGGTCTTTCCCGACGCGGAGCTGAAAATATTCCTCACCGCCTCCGCCGAGGAACGCGCCCGCCGCCGGTACAAGGAGCGCCTGGAGAGGGGCGAGGCCGCGGATTATGACGAGATATTGAAGCAGGTCGCCGAACGCGACAATTATGACATGACGCGGGAAATAGCGCCGCTGCGGCCGGCGCCGGGCTGTATCGTCCTTGACAGTTCGGATATGGACGCGGCGCAGGTGACGGAGGCGATATCTTCGCTGGCGCTGCGGTTTATGGAGCAGGACATTCGTTGAGCAGACAGAAACGGACTTCGATTGACCTTTCGCTGAAGCCGCCGAAGGCGGTCATCGCCGCCGTCGACTGCGGCAGCGCCGACGATACCGAGCAGTCTCTCGACGAACTGGTGATGCTGCTCGAAAATATCGGCGTGCCTGTTGCCGCCCGCGTCGTGCAGAAAAGGAATATCCCCGACCCGGCCCACTTCATCGGAGCCGGCAAGGCTCTCGAGATAAAGGAGTACGCGCTTCCCAACGAAGTGACGCACCTCGTCGTGGACGATTTCCTCTCGCCGACACAGAAGAGCAATCTGCAGAAGGTCACCGGCCTGCAGGTGTGGGACCGCGCCTTTGTGATAATGAAGATATTCGAGAGCCGCGCCCATACCGCCGAGGCTAAATTGCAGGTGGAGCTTGCGCAGTACCGGTATGAGATCCCGAGTCTCAAGGGTTTGGGACATCAGATGTCCCGCACCGGTGGCGGCATCGGGACGCGCGGCCCCGGCGAGACCGAGTTTGAGCGCCATCGCCGGAAGCTCGACCGGCGCATGAAGAGCATCGAGCAGAGGCTTGACGACGTGCGCAAGCGCAGGGAGGAACGGCGTGACCGCCGTCGCCGCGACGGCGTGCCGGTAGCGGCCCTTGTCGGTTACACGAACAGCGGAAAATCCACCCTTTTGCAGGCGCTCTCCAAAGACGCGGGGATCGTCGCCAAAGACCAGTTATTTTCCACGCTCGACACGGTGGTGCGGAAGATCGGCTATCGCGGCGGCGAAGGGCATTTTCTGCTCTCCGACACGGTCGGCTTCATACGCAAGCTTCCGCCCGCGCTGGTGGCCGCCTTCCGCGCGACGCTTGAGGAGGCGGCGAACGCCGATCTGCTGCTGTTGGTGCTCGACTCCGCCGACAAGGAACCGATCGAGACGCTGGGGATCGTTCTCGATACGCTGAACGACCTTAAGGCCGACCACCTTCCCCGTATAGTCGTGCTCAATAAAATAGACAAAAGCGGCGAGGCGGCGGATTTTATCGCCGTGGAGCTGCGCGCGCGCGGCGAGCGTGTCGTCTGTACCTGCGCGCTCGACGGACGCGGTTTTGACGAGCTGCTCGGAGAGATAAAAAAAATTTTTGAAAGTGAAGTTGCCTTAACCGGCATAAAAGATATATTATAAAGGGATAGACGCGTCCGCAGCCCGAACCCTGAGGCGACGGCCGGCATTTTTCACCTATCCGGCGCGGGCGTCGGCCTGCGCGCGATACCGCGCAAGACTTTTTTAAAGGGTGATTTGCATGTACGTAAGCATGACCGGCTTCAGCCGCTCCCAGGTGCAGACAGCATGGGGAACGCTCAGCATGGAGATATCGAGCGTGAACCACCGCTATCAGGAGATATCGGTGCGCCTGCCGCGCGAGTTCGCGAGTTGGGAGCCGTGGTTCCATCAGAAACTTAGAAAACTTTTCCGCCGCGGGAAGGTGCAGCTGCGGATGGAGGTGCTCTGGGCGCAGGCCTTTAAGACGGGGCGCGTGAACCGCGAGGTGCTGCTCTCTTACTGCAATGAATTGCTCGAGCTGCGCCGCAGCCTCGCGCTGCCGCTCAACCTGGATATAGAACAGGTCGCCTCTTTTCCCGGAGTGCTGGACCTTCCGCGCTTTGACGACGAAGAAGAGTCGCAGACTGTCGAGGCCGTCTTTGAAGAACTCCTGACGAACGCCGCGGCCTCGTGGCAGAGGATGCGCGAGACCGAGGGCGCCCACCTGCGCGATGAGGTGCTCGTCCATTTGGCGGAACTTGAACGGCTGGCGGCGCAGATAGAGGAACGCTGGCTGCCGACGCGCGACGCCGCCTTTGCCGCCATGCGCGCGCGCGTTTCCGAGGCGCTTGAAAAGATGGGGGAGAGGCTCGAAGAGGCGCGCTATATGCAGGAGATCGTCCTGCTGACCGACAAGTGGGATGTCTCCGAGGAGCTTGCGCGGCTCAAAAGCCATACCGCGAAATTCCGCGCCGCCGGCGAGGACGGCGACAGTACGGGGCGCAAACTTGACTTTATCATTCAGGAGATGAACCGCGAGGTAAACACTCTCGATTCAAAGGTGGCGGACGCGGAGATCCGCTGGCTGGCGGTGGACGCCAAAGCCTGCCTTGAGCGCATCCGCGAGCAGATACAGAATCTTGAATAATATGTCTTACAAACTTGTACATGTAGGATTCGGCAATATGGTCGTCGCGGAGCGTGTGGTCTCTATAATCAGCCCCGATTCGGCTCCTATCCGCCGCCTTAAAGACGAGGCGCGCGAAGCGGGGCTGCTTGTCGATGTGACGCAGGGACGCAAGACGCGGGCGATACTGATAATGGACAGCAAACACGTGATCCTCTCGGCGATACAGCCGGAGACGATCACGGCGCGGTTTGAGGGCGAAGGGGAGCGGTCATGAGAGGGACTCTTTATATTTTTTCAGGACCGGCCGGCGTAGGGAAGGGGACTGTGCTGCAGCGGGCGCTGAAAAAGCTCCCCGGCATAGGCTACTCCGTCTCGTGCACGACTAGAGAGCCCCGCCCGGGGCTCGACGTCGAGGGGGAGACCTACTATTTCCTCTCGGAAGAAGAGTTCCGCCGCCGGATAGCGGCGGGCGATTTTCTGGAATATGCGAACGTCCACGGACACCTGTACGGCACCCGCAGGGACATCGTCGAAGAGGCCCTCTCAACGGGCAGGGACATCGTGCTTGAGATAGACGTCCAGGGAGCCGCCATCGTAAAAGAAAAGATGCCGGAGGCGGTGACGGTATTCGTTAAGCCGCCCTCTTTCGGCGAGCTAGCGCGCCGTCTCAAAAAACGCGGCAGCGAAGGCTGCGAGGAACAGGAGCTGCGCATGAAGAACGCGAAAGAGGAGCTCTCGCACGCAGGGGAATATGACTATGTGATAGTGAACGACATTGTGGAAGACGCAGTGTCCGAATTTATAAAAATTGTGAAAAAGCATAGGGAGGAAATCAAATGATTTACATGGATCTTGAGAAAATTTACCGCGAAAGGGATATCCCCAATAAGTATATCCTCACCCTCGTCATCTCGGCGCGCGCGCGCCAGCTCAGCGAACGCAAGGACCTCGGCGGCGATGAGAAGTATATCTCGAAGGCCGTCAGCGATGTGACGGAGGGCAGGATCTCCTACAAGATAATCGATCCTCTCCCGAAGACAGAAGATGTGCCTGCGGCATAAAAAGATACTTTTCGGAATAAGCGGCGGCATCGCCGCCTACAAGGCGCCCGACCTGCTGCATGGCTGGGTGAAGATGGGCTGTGAGGTGGAGACGATCCTTACGGAGTCGGCGGAGGCCTTTGTAAGTCCGATGGTGCTTTCTACGCTCAGCAAGCGCCGCGTGTGGCGCGAGCGCGACTTCATGTCGCCCGAGCATGGGTGGCGGATCCCCCATATATCGCTCACAGACTGGGCGGATCTCTTCGTGATCGCGCCCTGCACGGGCAGCGTGCTGCGGATGGCGGCGGAGGGCGACAGCTCGACGCTGCTCGGCGCGTCGCTGCTGGCCAATGATAAACCTCTGCTGCTCTTTCCCGCGATGAACTGCAAGATGCTTGCCAATGAGGCGACGCGGGGCCACATGCGGACCCTGACGGAGCGCGGGGCAGTCGTCGTCGACCCGGACAGCGGAATGCTGGCCTGCGGCTACGAGGGCAAAGGACGCCTTCCCGCGGGCGAAGCGATAAACGATTATGTGAAGATGATGCTCTGCGCCCAGAAGGACCTTTCCGGCCTCCGCCTGGCGGTGACGGCCGGACCGACGCACGAGTACATCGACCCTGTGCGCTACATAAGCAACCCCAGCAGCGGCAAGATGGGCTACGCGATCGCGCGCGCCGCCTGGCAGCGCGGCGCGGAAGTCACCCTGATAACCGGCCCGACCTCTCTTACGAGGCCCGCCGGCATAAAGGTCGTGGAGACCGTCAGCGCGGACGACATGTATGAGGCCTGTATGGAGGTCTCGGATGAGGCCGACGTCATCGTGAAGGCCGCCGCCGTCGGCGACTACAGGGCCGCGAGCCGCGCCGGCCAGAAGATAAAACGCGGCGGGGCCCAGGGGCTCACCCTTGAGCTTACGCAGAATCGGGATATAGCCGCCGCCCTCGGCCAAAAGAAACGGCCCGGACAGATACTTGTCGGCTTTGCCGCGGAGACGCAGAACGTGCTTCAGAACGCGCAGAAGAAGATGGCCGAGAAAAATCTCGACATTATCGTCTCAAACGACGTGCTCGCGCAGGGAGCGGGCTTCGCCGTGGACACTAATGTGATAACGATACTGGAACGCGGCGCTGAGCCGGCGCGCTTCTCCGGCACAAAGGAGGAGGCGGCCGACCGTCTGCTTGACGCAGTCGCCGCGCGTACCGCAAAACTGTAATGGCCCTTGTGCAGGCCGCGATCCCGGCCCCCTGGTGGACGCCCCTCACCTATAGCCATGACGAGGCGCTGCCCGAGGGGCTTCGTATCTCCGTTCCTCTCGGCCGGGACCGGCGCGTCGCGATGACGCTCGCCGGCGACGCGGAAGAGGGGATCGACCCCAAAAGACTGAAACCCGTAGCGGGCGTGATCGACGACGTCCCAGTACTTCCGGCGGAGCTGTGGCGGCTCATAAAGTGGTTTGGCGAAACATGGTTCATCGGCGCCGGACTCGCGATGAAGACCATCCTTCCAACAAAATTTTTCACGGATGAGAGGCTTCCCGCCTTACCAAAGGCGGAGAGGACGGAAGCAAAATTTTCCGCCGACGACATTTACTGCGCCGATCTCTTTCGCCGCTATGAATATTACCGGGAAATAATCGCGGGAGAGGGCGCGTCTCTCATGCTCTTCCCCGAGGTCAAGCTCGCGAGGTCCTTCTGGGACTCGCTGCCGAAGGGGCTGCGGGAAGAGGGAGGGCTTTGGCCCGTTTCGGCGCCCGCGCAATGGAAGATGTGGAAGAGCGCGCGGTTGGGGGAGCTCCGTTTTATCGTAGGCTCTCCGGGGGCCGCTTTCGTGCCGCTTGCGGGACTCTCCGCGATAGCGATGGACGAAGAAAACCAGGGCGGCTGGCGCACGCAGAGCCACCCGGTCCTTCACCTCAGAAGCCTGCTCGGTATGCGCGCGACCTTCGCGGGGGCACGCTTCGTCCTTGGCGGTACGATGCCCTCCTCGAAGGGGTTCCTGCGCGCCGAACCCATGTGCGGCGAAGAGAAAAACGACGGGCGGGTAGTATTCGTCAGCCTTAAAGATGCGCTCGCATCCGAATTCGAGGCGTTGAAAGACACCCTGCCGATAAGCGAGCCGCTTATCAGAGAGACCGCCGCGGCGAGGCGCGCGGGAAAGTGGGCCCTGTGGCTGCTTGACCGAAAAGGCTACGCGGGGGAGCTCCTCTGTGAAGAGTGCGGCAAGACTTTGCGCTGTAAACGCTGCGGCTCCTCGATGCGCTGGGAGGAGAGCCGCCGTTCGCTCCGCTGTACCGCCTGCGGACAGCGCGAGCCGATACCGGAAAGGTGCCCAAACTGCGGCGGCCTCCTGCTTACCGGCGTGCGCCCAGGGCTCGAGGCGCTTTATGAAAGGGTGGAGGGCGCTCTGAAGCACCGCTACAAAAACGTCCTTCTTATCCAGAACATGGAAGACAAGATGCCGAAGCCGGAAGCGCTGGCGGAAAAATATCCTGACGGCGCTCTCGTCATCGGCACCCGCCGCATACTCTCGCTCTGCGACGAACTGTCGCCGGCGGTCGTCGGCTGGATAGACGCCGACGCCGAGGCGCGTTCGCAGGAATATGACGCGAAGGCGCGCGCCTACGCGATGCTGTGGGAATCGATGTGGCGGGGCGGAGGGTCGCAGGAGAGAAAGATCGTCGTCCAAAGCCGCAGGCCGGGACGGGAGTGGCAGGACGCACTGCGGCGCGGCTGGCGCGTATTCTGGCAGCGCGAACTGAAAGAGCGCCGCGAATGGGAACTGCCGCCCTTTATGCCGATGATAAAGATATCTACGCCCGCCGGCATGGCGGAGAAGATCGTTTCTCAGCTTGAGGGGACGGAGATGGAATACTGGCTTTCTGAAGAAAACAATGAAGAAATATGGGTACGTACCAAACGATTCGGGCAATTAAAAAATATATTAAAGCCTTTTTTTGACATCAGGGGTACCAGAAACGGTTTTCCTACGGTATTATTATACCTTGACTAAACTTATAGAAATGATCTGGAGGTATGAGACAGAATGAAAGCGATCGTAACGGTATTGGGAAAAGACCAGGTGGGGATAATTGCAAAGGTTTGCACATACCTCGCGGATAAGAACGCCAATGTGCTTGAAATATCGCAGACGATAGTCAAGGGATACTTCGACATGCTCATGATCATCGACATCACCGCCTGCGCCTGTACCCCTGGCGAACTTGCCGGCGGGCTGAAGGAGCTTGGCGAAGAGATAGGGCTGATGATAAAGTTCCAGCGCGAAGAGATATTTGAGAGCATGCACAGGATATAACCAAAGATGATAAGTAAATCCGAAGCGCGCAAGACAAACGAGATGATACAGGACGAGAACCTTGACGTCCGTACCATCACCATGGGCATCAACATCCTCGACTGCGCAGACCCCAGCCCGGAAAAATTCTGTACGAAAATATATGACAAAATCACCCGCTCCGCCGAGCGCCTCGTGAAGACCGGCGATGAGATCGCGATGGAGTTCGGCGTCCCCGTCGTCAACAAGCGGATCTCGGTCACACCGGTGGCGATCGCCGCCTCCGCCTGCGAGACTGACAGCTACGTTGAGATCGCGCGCACTCTGGACCGCGCCGCGAAAGAGGTCGGCGTCAACTTCATCGGAGGATTCTCCGCGATGGTGCAGAAAGGCACCGCGGCCGCCGACCAAAGGCTCATAAATTCGGTGCCGGAGGCGCTCGCCGTCACGGAGCGCGTCTGCTCCTCGATAAACCTTGGCACCAGCCGTTCCGGCATCAATATGGATGCCGTGAAGCAGATGGGGCAGGTCATAAAAGAGACTGCCTACCTTTCACGCGAGGCCGATTCTCTCGGCTGTGCGAAGTTTGTCGTATTTTGCAACGCCGTCGAGGACAACCCCTTCATGGCCGGAGCGTTTCACGGCGTGGGAGAGCGAGACTGCGCGATCAATGTCGGCGTAAGCGGCCCGGGAGTCGTGAAGCGCGCTCTTGAAGAGGTGCGCGGCGCGGACTTTGAGACACTATGCGAGACCGTGAAAAAAACAGCCTTTAAAATAACGCGCGTCGGTCAGCTTGTGGCGCGCGAGGCATCCGAACGGCTCGGCGTCCCCTTCGGCATCATAGACCTTTCGCTCGCGCCGACGCCGGCCATCGGCGACAGCGTCGCCGAGATATTCCAGGAGATGGGGCTCGAATACGCTGGGGCTCCCGGGACTACGGCCGCTCTCGCGATACTTAACGACAATGTGAAAAAGGGCGGCGTGATGGCTTCATCCTACGTCGGCGGCCTCAGCGGGGCCTTTATACCGGTCAGCGAGGACCACGGCATGATCGAATCCGTCGAGGCGGGCGCGCTGACGCTCGACAAGCTGGAGGCGATGACCTGCGTTTGCTCCGTGGGGCTTGACATGATCGCCATACCCGGCGATACTTCACCTGAGACGATATCCGGCATCATTGCCGATGAAATGGCGATCGGCATGATAAATAATAAGACCACGGCGGTGCGTGTGATACCGGTATACGGAAAATCCGCCGGCGAAACGGTGACCTTCGGAGGTCTGCTTGGTTACGCCCCGATAATGCAGGTGAACAAGTTTGACTGCTCGGCATTCATCAACCGTGGCGGAAGGATACCGGCGCCGATACACAGCTTCAAAAACTAACTAAAAAGGACGAAAAACATGGCAATTGTTGCGATCGTCGGCAGACCGAATGTCGGCAAGTCTTCAATATTCAACAGGATACTTGGTAAACGCGCGGCGATAGTCGACGACCAACCCGGCGTTACGAGAGACAGGCTTTACGGCGAGACCGAATGGAGCGGAAAAAAGTTCTATATCGTCGATACCGGCGGCATTATGTCCGAGACGGAACACCCCTTCATGAACCTCATCGAGAAGCAGGTGGACCTCGCGCTGGACGAAAGCAGCGCGATCATATTCGTCGTAGACGGACGCGCGGGCGTCACGCCGACCGACGAGGAGATCGCGCACAAACTGCGCCGGAGCGGCAAGCCCGTCGTTGTCGTGATGAACAAGCTCGACAACGAGAAACAGGAGGACGCGATGCTGGGCGAGGCCTATGGCCTCGGTTTCGACGAGGTAGTAGCCTCCAGCGCGGAGCATAATGTAGGCTTTGACGAGATGCTTGATTTTGTCGTCTCGAAACTTGAATCTGAGGAATTTGACACCGATGACGACGAGATACGAGTCACCCTCGTCGGTCGTCCCAATGTCGGCAAATCCAGCCTGCTGAATGCCTTTGCGGGGGAGGAGCGTTCGATGGTCAGCGACATTGCGGGAACGACGCGCGACGTCGTCGATTCCGTCGTGGAGATCAACGGACGGAAATTCCGCTTTCTCGACACCGCGGGGCTGAGGCGCAAGAGCCGTGTTAACACGGACCTTGAATACTATTCGAACGTGCGTACCTATCAGGCGATCGACCGCTGTCATGTGGCGCTCGTGCTGCTTGACGCGCAGGACCCGGTGACGGAACAGGACAAACGGCTTATCGGACAGGTCCTTGAAAGAGGCAAGGGGCTCATCCTCGTAGTCAACAAATGGGACCTCGCGCCGCGGGAGGAAAAGGTCGGCGACGTGATGACAAAAAAGCTGATCGAAGAGGTGCCATTCGCCGCCCACGCGCCGCGCGTCTTCATCTCGGCGCTCTCTGGCCGCAGCCTCGGCAAACTGCCGGAGCTGATCCTCAGAGTCGAGGAAAACCGGCGCCGCAGGATATCCACCTCAGAGCTCAACAAACTCGTAAAAGAGGTGCTCATATTCGAAAGGATGCCGGGAGACGGAAAGGGACACAGCCTCAAAATCTACTACTGCACGCAGGCGGACGGCGCGCCTCCGGCCTTCATATTTTTCGTGAACGATTCGGAGCTCTGCTCAAAATCTTTTAAGCGCCATCTTGAGAACCTGCTGCGTGAAATGGCGGATTTTTCCGGAGTCCCGATAAAAATATTCATGAGAAATAAGGCGTAGTACTTAAAAATACGTTCCAGACGTAATATTTAGGCTTTAGGTACTTGACGGGGAGCTATTTTATCGGTATAAATTCATACATACTGCGTTAAAAGCAGTGTCAATCTTGACTGGAGGTGGCACAGAAGTGACAAAGACAGACCTCATCAACACAGTGGCCAAAGAAGTAGAGGGTATTACGAAGAAGAAGGCTGCCGAAGTGGTAGAAGCGATCTTCAACGATATTTACACGGCGCTTCAGAAGGAAGAAAAGGTACAGATCGTAGGATTCGGTACATTTGAGGTCCAGAAGAGAGCGGCACGTCAGGGACGTAATCCTCAGGATCCCAAGAAGGTCATCGAGATCCCGGCAAAGAACGTTCCCGTTTTCCGCGCAGGCAAAGCTCTTAAAGAGGCTGTAAACGAGAAGAAGTAAGTTTATCTTTTTAATCTGATTATATCAGCTTAAGATATAAATTCCCTTTGCTGAACGCTTAGGGAATTTTATTTTGCCCCTTGACCAAAGCTGGATAACGCTGTATTATATCTCCCGTTGTACGGGATGTAGCGCAGCCTGGCTAGCGTACCTGCATGGGGTGCAGGTGGTCGGAGGTTCGAATCCTCTCATCCCGACCAGATATCTCAAGGGACCGGTTCATCAGAATCGGCCCCTTTTTATTTAAGTTAAGTTAAGGTTTCGGGGCCGCCAGCTTCCCCCTGTTGTCCTCAAAGGTCTTTTTGCATTCCTGGTTTCGGCAGAGCCAGAAGCAGCCGCGTTTTCCCTTTATGCGCACGCACAGGTGGCCGCAGAGGGGGCATGATGCCGTCTTCTGGGGTTTGCCCCGTTCGTTGGAAAGGATCAGCCCACAATCGCTGCAGGCCCAGAATTTGTTCTTCTTGTCCCTGCCGACGCGCGGCAGCATGCGGTTCCCCTTGCATCCGGGACATTGAGTTCCCTGCGGTTCTTCTCCCTGCGGTCTGGCGGGGATATATTCCCTGGCGGTCTTTTTACGCTGCTCGGTCATTTTTCTTACGGTATCCGCGATCTCGCTTATGAATGAATCCGGGTCCTTCCGGCCCTCCTGGATGTCGCGCAGGGCCGCCTCCCAGAGCGCCGTCATATCTGGTTTGCGCAGCATGTCGTCGATCTCCTCGATGAGCTTACGCCCTTTCGGCGTCGAGATGAGCGCCTTTTTGTCTTTGACGATGAACTGCCGCTGCTGGAGCGTCTCGATGATCTTCGCCTGGGTGGCGGCCGTTCCGATGCCGGAGGTCTCTTTGAGGATCTTTTTTACCTCCGGAGCTTCGACATAGAGGTGGATGTGGTTCATGGCGTCAAGCAGCGTCGATTCCGTAAAACGTTTTGGCGGCGCAGTCTTTCTTTCCGAGATGATCAGCTCTCTGACGCCCACCGGCTCTCCGGTCACGGCGTCGGGGATCTTTGTCTCCGGTTCCTTTTCGTCGTCGTCCATATCCTTGTCTTTGCCGTACAGCAGATGCCAGCCCTCTTTTACGCACTGGCGGCTTGAGGCTTTGAAAAATTCTCCCTCGATGTCGTATTCGAGCGAGACGACCGCGAACTCCTGCGCGGGGAGGAACTGGGCGGCATATCGTCTTGCTATGAGGTCAAAGACGGTCCGCTCCTCTTCGCTTAAATCCTGCGGCATCTCACCGGTGGGAATGATCGCAAAGTGCTCCTCGATCTTCTCGGTGTTCCACGCCGCCGATTTGAGCTCCGTGTCGAAGTTATATGCCTCGTATTCCGGATTGGCCTTTTTTATGACCTCAATGACACGTTCTCTTTTCCCGTAGAGCGATTCCGGGAGATATGAGCAGTCGGAGCGCGGATAGGTGGTGTATTTCAACTCATAAAGACGCTGTGCGGTCTTCAGCGTATCGGCGGGGGAGATGTCGAATTTCTTCGCCGCCTCGCTTTGCAGCGTCGGCAGGGAATGCGGCAGCGGAGGTTGTACCGGCGATCTCTTTTTTTCAAAATCAGAGACGCGGCCGACTTTGCCGGCGAGCTTTTTCTCAAGTCTGGAGATGGCGTCCCTGTCTATTATGCGGCCCTCTTCGTCAAGCCCCTCCTGGTCTTCCTTCGGCTTCCATGAGGCGATAAACTCTCCGTTCTTGATGACGCTGCGCGCCTTGACGTCGTAGAAGGACTTGGAGATGAAGTTTTCTATCAGCAGGTCGCGGTTTACCACGAGCGCAAGCGTGGGCGTCTGGACTCTGCCGACCGAGATTATTTCGCCCCTGTCTCTTTCCGTGGTGCAGGTGAACAGCCTTGTAAGGTTAAAGCCGAATATCCAGTCGGCGCGATGGCGCGCCTCCGCCGAGCTTGAAAGGTTTTTGTAATCCAGGTTGGAGCGCATCTCACCCATCGCCTTTTGTATCGCGGAGGCGTTCAAATCGGTTATGAGCAGACGCCTTACCTCACCCTTGAACTTGAAATAGTGAAGTATCTCGTCTATGAGCAGTTGCCCCTCCCTGTCGGCGTCGCCGGCGTGGACGACGGTATCGGCCTCTTTGAGCAGCCTGCCGATATTTGCCAGCAGATCTTTTCTCTCCTGATCGGGAAACTTCGGCCATTCCCGCGGGATTATCGGCAGCGGCGCGACGCGCCATCTTTTATATTCGGCGTCGATCATATCCGGCGTCTGCATCGTCAAAATATGTCCGGCAGACCAGCAGACGACGTCGCCGTTATCCATCGTTACGGATAAGCGGTCGCGTGATTTTATTCTTCCCGGGTGGGCCTCGACGATGGCCTTTGCCAGGGATGCTTTTTCTGCGATGAAGAGTCTCATGTCGTTCCTCCGTTCTTTTGTCTTATTTTATATTAGAAATGGTGCGAATGTCATCGCCGTTAAGTTTTTGCCGCTGTTTTTATTTACGCCGGCGCTTTGGTAAACGAAAGCGGCCGGGCCCGTATTTACGGGCGGTCCGGCCGCATGCTGTTTCCGCCGTTTATACCGCGGCGCTGTTTGCTGAATACTTTTTTACCGGGCAGTCCCCTCGTCTGTGAGCTTGACCAGGACCTTCCCGTCCGGGCCTTTCAGGATCAGTACGCCCTTATCCACCGCGTACGAGCGTACATGCGGCAGCGCCTGCAGGAGCGCGTCCTCAAGCCTCATGTCGCGGCAGGCCATCTTCGTGCTGAGAAGGCCGTCCAGCGTCAGCTTCATTCCAGAAAGGATGTATGAGCCGGCGATGCGGTTGCATCCCGCATATCCGTAGAAGCGTCCGTCCATGTCGAACTTCAGGAAGGGAATTTCCCCCTCGGGGTTTTCGGGAGCCGGCACATCGCCGGCGCTGACTATCTTCCAGTCGCCCTTGACCAGGGCGGTCTCCTGTATTCCAAGAGCGACGAGCCGGTTTACCAGCAGCATCTCTTCGGGCTGGTCGTCCTCTCCGCTGCGGATGACGATGCTGCCGGTGACCAGTGCGGGCAGATATTCGCCCGGCCCCTTGTCCTTTTCCGAATAGGCGCGTTCCAGCCCGGCATTGCCGCCGCCCTTTGCCACGAGATACCTCCTGCCGGTGGCGGCGTCGCGGAAGACTCCCGTTTCATATGTCTGGCTGTATTCGCCCTCCATAAGGAAGGGTTTTTTGAAGAGGTCGCCGCCCTTAGCCTCTCTCAGCGTGTAGTTCAGTTTGCTCTCGGCTGGGCGCCCGCTGCCGTCGACCATCGTGATACTTTTATCGCCGATTGCGAAGTAACGCCGTCCGCTCCTTGCCTCCAGCGTGAGCAGAGGGGTCTTGCCGTTCAAACCGACGGACCAGCGTCCGCTTTCATAGAACTTATTACTTCCATCCGGTTCGCCGATATAGGTTTCGGCTATGCGGAAGGTGCGGTCCGCCCGGAACGTGACTTCCAGAAGTATCCCCGGGCCGGAGGCCGCCGGGATGGTCCCGCTGTAGCTTGAGGGGAAGCGCATTATCTCTCTGCCGTTTTTCAGCAGCTGCGCGCCCGTCGGCGGCAGTACGCCGGACTCTCCCGCGTTCATGGTCCGCAGGCTCGCGCCCATATATGTTCTGATGAATTTTTGGTCCTTGCCGGCGGCGCGGGGCATCAGCGTGAATCGCGACGCGCCGGTGGAGCGGTCATCCTTTACGACGAAGGTCCCGTTGCTCCTCGTCCAATTTGTCCAGTCCGATGTGGACGTCTCAAGATAGCTTACCGGGGCTCCGGTGACGGCGTCGTATTTGAGCACAAGGACTGTACGTCCGGCGGCGGAACCTTTCTTTGATATATTGCCCTCGTATCTGTCCGCCTGTATCAGCAGCGGCGCGGCAAACGCCGGAACCGCCAGCAGTATTACCAGAGCCGCCGAAGCCAGCAATGTCTTTATCCGCATGAAAATGACCTCCTGTTTTATGTTTATAGCCATGGGGCTATCCCCAATTTGTCCGCTGAATGCGGGCAGCAGGGCATATTATAGTTTTTACCGCGCAAAATATACAAGGGCAAACTGATGAGATTTTTATTGTTTCGTTTTTATTTGCGGGTGATGCGGAGCGGCGGAACGAGGCATACGGCAAAAAGGGCGGCGCCCTCTTCGAGGAATGTCAGGAGAGGAGGATCTCCTACGAAGAGGGCGCCGCTTTGTGGTGTGTTGATGTCCTTGTTGTCTCTTAATGCGAGCAGGGGCCGCCTTTAGACCAGGTCAGCCGGGCGCGTCTTTCCGCCCCTCACAGGCTCGCCGTTCTTGCCGCGCCAGAATATGCCTATACCCATGTACGTCATGACTATCGCCACTATCGGGTTCAGGTAGTTCAGGAAGGCGTAAGGCAGATATTGGAATGTCGGGACGCCCAGCACTCCCGTATGGTATGCGCCGCAGGTGTTCCAGGGTATGAGGACGGAGAGCAGCGTACCGGCGTCCTCAAGTGAGCGGGAGAGCATCCTCGGATGCAGCCCTGATTTGTCGAACGCCGATTTGAACATTGTTCCCGGCATCGCGATCGACAGGTATTGGTCTCCGAGGAATATGTCGCAGACAAAGCATGACATGATGACCGCCGTGATCATCCCGCCGACCGATTTGATCGGCTTCATGATCGCCTCGAGCATGACCTTGAGGAAGCCGCAGGCGTCCATTGTCGAGCCGAAGGTGAAGGCGCAGAGGATGAGGGAGATCGTCCAGTTCATCGACTGGAGGCCGCCGCGCTCCATAAGCGACACGATGTCGTTCGCCGCTTCGACGGCGACCTTAGGATCGATGCTGATGCTGTTCTCGGAGAGCACTTTTGCGAGAGCGGCCGCGTCTTCCGCGGCACCCGCGATCTCGGCCGAGAGTACGGGGACATATCCGTTCTGCATGATGTTTAATATGTCTCCGAAGTTCACGCCCTCAACGAGCGCGAATACAACTGAAATGAAGATACCTACCCATAGGGCGGGGAGAGCCGGTTTGCGCATCGCGGAGAGGGCGATGACCGCGATCGGAGCGATGAGCGTTATCGGGCTGACCCAGAATTCCGCCGCGATTATGCTTTGTATCGCTTCGATCTTCGCGTAATCGAGCGTTCCGCCCGCATAGCGGCTGCCGATCACCAGCGTGATGACGACGACTATGACGTATGTGGGGCCGGTGGTCCAGCACATCGCGCGGATATGCTGGAAGAGGTCGGTTCCGGCGACGCCGGGAGCGAGGTTAGTCGTATCAGAGAGAGGCGACATCTTGTCGCCGAAATATGCTCCCGATATTATGATGCCCGCCGTGACCGGAGCCGGAATGCCGAGTCCCATCGCAATACCGAGGAGCGCGATGCCGACCGTTCCGGAGGTGCCCCACGAGGTGCCGGTCGCCAGCGAGACGATGGAGCAGATGAAGAGCGTCGCGAAGAGGAATATGGATGGAGACAGTATTGAAAGTCCATAATAGATCATGCTCGGAACGACGCCGCTGCAGATCCACGTACCGATGAGCGGCCCGACAGTGTAAAGAATAAGGCATGCCTGCATGCCCACCATGATGCCGTCAATGACGCCCTTCTCGATCGTGAGATAATCATAGCCCAGATAAAACACGCCGATGATCCCGGCGAGAAGCGCTCCCATGATGAGGACGATATGTATGTCCGTCTCCCATACAAGGACTGCCGCCGCTATTAACGCCGCAATTGCGAGAAAAACGCCTATTGATAAAATCAAAGATGGTCTTCGTGGTTCATGACTGACTGTACTCATATTCCGAATCTCCCTTCATGGTGTCTAAGATTGGATTGCCCACGGCTCTTGCCGTACTTCGGACGATACAGTAACGCCTCCTCCCTTTTGCGGTATTATCAAAAAATGAGCGTGTTAAATTTTTTAAGAATATAAAGTTTCACTGCCGATAGCTTTGATACCATTCTGCCCCGTAGGCATTCTTAACTTTTCATTATTATAGCGATGTTCGTGTTTATTTATTTACGTTATTTTGAATATTTATATCAATATATCTAAAAAATAAATTTATTATTGAAATAAATCTATTCAATAAACTTGCTTTAAGTGCGGGTCGGGAAAGCCTGTCAAAAATATCCGTGGATACGCGGCGGATATAAGTTGTGTCCGTGTTTTTGGTCCCGGCGGGAAAAATATGTTTATCAGCGAATATTTATGATATATTTTGTTTTGCGAATATTAATTTAAAATACAGTAAAATACAATTATAAGGATCTTTGTGTGATCGGGTTTTTCGCGCCGGCCGCACTCCGCCGTCAGCCTCCCATGCTCCTTTGGGCTTGTTCCGCCTCATTTGACTTGCATTTCTCTCTATCGTAAAATTTATTGTGACAATGGGACTGTTATCATCATAAAATTTCATGTGGAGATGATCATATGACAACTGCTATATGGGCCCTTATCGGATATCTTGCCGGGTCGTGCCCGTCCGGCTTTCTTGTCGCTAAATATATAAAAGGGGCCGACATTCGCGGTTTCGGCTCCGGCAATATCGGAGCGACCAATGTAGGCAGACTGATGGGGAAAAGGTGGGCCGTGGCCGTAGCCGTTTTTGATATGCTCAAGGGCGGCTTTGCGGTCCTTGCCGCCTCATGTTTCGTTCCGGACCCCGCGGTGCTGGCGCTTACGGGGCTCTGCGCGGTGCTGGGACATAATTTCCCGGTCTGGCTGGGTTTCAGGGGCGGCAAGGGGGTCGCGACCACCTTCGGGGTGATCGGGTTTTATAACTTTTTCATGCCATGGCCGGCCATAATCGGCGGCATTATCTGGTACGCGGTCATGAAGATCACGAAATATGTCTCCGTGGCCTCGATGGTCGGACTGCTCGCCGCCGCGGGGCTCACCGCCTGTTTTGGAATGCCGCGTCCCTACACGGCGGCTTCGTTTTTTCTCGCTTTCCTGTCGGTGTGGCGCCACCGGGCGAACATCGTGCGGCTGAGAAACGGTACGGAATCCAAAGTAAAGTTGTAGGCCGGCGCAGCCGCTCCCGTCTTTCGCGCGTGAAAGCACGGACGGTTCACCGCGCGAAATTACTCTTCGATCCTGACACAAAGAGAGGCCGCCGGTTCGTTTTTAGTCCCGGCGGCCCCGTCATTTTTCTCCGGCAAGCTTAATTGAGCAGATCCGCTCCCTTTACGACATAGTCGACGCCGGACCATACCGTGAGGATGACGGCGACCCACATTACCGCCATCGCGTAGGGGATGTTGAAGATGAGCATAACGATGCCTATGATCTGGGTGACTGTCTTCAATTTCCCGCCCTTCGAAGCGGCGATCACCACTCCCTCGGAGGCGGCGACCATTCGCAGGCCGGATACGATGAACTCGCGCGAGACGATAACGACTACCATCCAGGCAGGAAAACGGTGTAGCTCGACAAGCGCCGTCAATACGGCGATGACAAGTATCTTGTCGGCCAGAGGGTCGATAAATTTTCCCATATTTGTCACAAGATTTCTCTTGCGCGCGATATGCCCGTCGGCGGCGTCGGTTATCGAAGCGATTATGAATACCAGCCCCGCGATGAGGTCTCCGATATTTACTCCCTCGATGAACCCGAACTGTGTCCGCAGCGTCAGAAAGACCAGTATGACCGGCACGAGAAATACCCTCGACAGGCTCAGCATATTGGGCAGGTTCCATGGTGATGGCATGGTGATGATCTCCTCCGTAAAACATTGTTGTGGCGCTTAATTTTACGCAATTCAAAATGGTACATTACCAATATTTATAACATAAAAAATCCTTTTTGACACATAAAAATAGCCGGAGGCGGAGAATTTATGCCGCTCGCCTCCGTTGATATATTGAAATTTTTGCATTTTAGTATAGTTCTTTTGTCGCTACGACATCCGCCTCCGTTCCGCAGACTCCCTTTATCATGATATCCCCGATATGGACGGGGAGCTGTCCCGTCGTTCCTCTTAGCGCCGTCCACGGTCGGGGCGACGAGGATGCCCTTTCCCATTTTTGCCGGGAGCTGGAATATCGCGGCGTTGAAACAGCCGGCGTATTTTTTGTCGACGATGTAATATTCGCCGCGGCGCGGCGTGATATGAAACTTTTGTTTTTGTACCGCCGTTGCTGGAACCGGTTGTCTGTGCCGGTCAGTCCTTGGCCCAGCCGAAGGAGCACTTGACCGCCTTTTTCCAGCCGCTGATAAGTTTGTCCGCCTTCTCGGGGCACATCTCCGGCTTGAATTCGTTGTCGATGGCCCAGTTGCTTAGGACGTCGTCCTTCGTCTTCCAGTATCCCACCGCGAGCCCGGCGAGGTAAGCCGCGCCCATCGCCGTCGTCTCGACGCACATCGGGCGGCGCACGGGAGCCTGTATCACGTCTGACTGGAACTGCATGAGGAAATTGTTCTTGCAGGCGCCGCCGTCGACTTTGAGAGCCGCGAGGCTGATGCCGCTGTCCTCCTCCATCGCCTTGAGGACGTCGTAGGTCTGGTAGGCGAGCGACTCAAGCGTCGCGCGGATGAGATGCGATTTGTTCGCGCCCCTCGTCAGCCCGACGATCGTGCCGCGCGCGTACTGATCCCAATACGGCGCGCCGAGCCCGACGAAGGCGGGAACGACATAGACGCCGTTTGTGTCGGCGACTTTTGCCGCGTAGTATTCGGAGTCCGGCGACGTATCGACGATCTTAAGCTCGTCGCGGAGCCACTGGATCGCCGCGCCGGCGACGAAGATCGAGCCTTCGAGGGCGTAGGAGACTTTGCCCTCCTCAAGGCCCCAGGCGATCGTCGTGACGAGCCCGTTCTTAGAATATTTTATCTCGTCGCCGATGTTCATCAGCATGAAGCAGCCGGTGCCGTAGGTATTCTTCGCCTCGCCCGGCGTGAAGCAGGCCTGGCCGAAAAGCGCCGCCTGCTGGTCGCCCGCGGCGCCGGCGATCTTCACCGGCGCTCCGAAGAGGGCCTCGTCCGTTTCGCCGTAGACGGCGCTCGACGGCTTCACCTCTGGGAGCATGCACTTAGGGATATTGAGTTCGGCGAGGATCTCGTCGTCCCATTTAAGTTCCCTTATATTATAAAGCAGCGTGCGCGAAGCGTTTGAGTAGTCCGTCACGTGGATCTTGCCGCCGGAGAGCTTCCAGATGAGCCAGGTGTCTATCGTCCCGAAGAGCAGCTCTCCCTTTTCCGCGCGTTCGCGCGCGCCGGGAACGTTCTCCAGTATCCAGCGGAGCTTCGTGCCGGAGAAGTAGGCGTCGATGACGAGGCCCGTCTTCTCCCTGAATACGTCGCCCAGCCCTTTTTCCTTAAGGTTGTCGCAATACTCCGAAGTCCTGCGGCACTGCCAGACGATGGCGTGGCAGACAGGCTCTCCGGTGTTCTTGTCCCATACCACGGTCGTTTCGCGCTGGTTCGTGATGCCGATCGCGGCGATATCCGTCGATCTCGCGCCGATCTTGGCCATCGCCTCGATGGCGACGCCAAGCTGCGTGGCCCAAATCTCATTCGCGTCATGCTCTACCCAGCTTGCCTGCGGATAGTATTGGGTGAACTCCTTCTGCGCAACGCTGCAGATCTCGCCCTTTTCGTTGAAGAGGATGCAGCGGTTGCTGGTGGTTCCCGCGTCCAATGCCATGATGTACTTCGCCATAGCCGTATTGCCCCTTTCCGTTTACATTGGGATTCATTTTGTTAATGATTAATAAAATTCTATAAATACAGGCGGGGCGAGTCAATGGAATTTTTTGCCGAAGAGCAATAATCTATTGCCAATATGCCGGGACATGGCGATCTCAAATAAAAAGCTTGCCATTTTCGGCCTCTTTCTGATAATATACATGAGCCCTTTACACGGACAGGCGTCTTTATACCTGCCTGAGTTAAGGGAAATCGAGCGCAGCAGGCTCAGAATGGAGTGATCGAAATGATCGAGAAAGAGAAAAAACAGTCGATAATCGAAGAGTATAAGACCCACGACGCGGACACCGGTTCCACAGAGGTGCAGGTGGCGGTCCTCACGGCGCGTATCCGCGAGCTGACGGCCCACATGAAAGAGCACAAGAAGGACTTCCACAGCCGCCGCGGCCTTCTCATTATGGTCGGAAAGCGCCGCAAGCTTCTGCAGTACCTCAAGAAGAAGGACTTCATGCGTTACCAGACGCTCATCCAGCGCCTCGGACTGCGCCACTAATCAAAATCACGCAAAATTACAAAGATTCGCATGGCGAAAGGTATATCCTTTCGCCATTTTTTGTTTTTTTGTGTTATCCTTCTATTGTTGAAGATAAAAGGGAAAAAAGGTAGGAGGAAGAAAATGAAACAGACTTTTGAACTCGATTTATATGGGAAAAAGATGTCCTTTGAAGTGGGACGCCTCGCGAAGCAGGCAAACGCCGCGCTGCTCGCGAAACATGGAGACACGGCGCTGCTCGTGACGACCGTGCTTGCCGAGAAGGCGCGCGAGGGACTCGACTTTTTCCCTCTGCTCGTAGATTACGAAGAACGTTACTATTCCGCCGGTAAAGTTCCGGGCGGATTCATAAAGCGCGAGGGACGCCCCTCCGAGACGGCGATCCTCAGCGGACGCATGATCGACCGCTCGATCCGCTCCCTCTTCCCCGAATGGATGAGGAACGACGTGCACGTCGTAGCGACCGTCATGTCAGTAGACCAGAAAAACCCCGCGAACATCCTCGGCATCAACGGCGCTTCGCTCGCGCTCGCGATCTCCGACATCCCCTGGGACGGCCCGATAGGGGCGGTGCGCATCGGCTGCGTCAACGGAGAACTCGTCGTGAACCCGGACGAGGCCGACATCGCGAACAGCACGCTGGATCTCGTGGTAGCCGGACACAGGGGCGGCATCACGATGGTCGAGGCCGGCGCGAAAGAGGTCTCGGAAGACCTGCTAGTCGACGCCATGGAGCTCGCCAACGAAGCGGTCCGCAAGATCGTGGACTTCATCGACGGCGTCGTCGCCGAGATCGGCAAGCCGAAAGCACAGCTTCCCGCGCCCGCGGTAATTGAGGAAATAGACGATTGGGTGAAGGAAAACCTCACCGACGAAATATACGAGGCTGTACAGATCAACCAGAAGCAGGCGCGCGGCGCCGCGATCGCCGCGGCCCAGCAGAAGGCCGAGGACCGGTTTGCCGAAAGCTATCCCGACTCGGCTAAGTATATCGCCTCGCTGATGGACGAGATGGTCAAGAAAGCGGTCCGCAAGCTGCTCGTGGTAGACAGGAAGCGCGCGGACGGACGCGCGATGGACGAACTTCGCCCGATCACCTGCGAGATCGACATCCTGCCGATGACGCACGGTTCGGCGCTCTTCACGCGCGGCGAGACCCAGTCGCTCGGAGTAACCACCCTTGGAATGATAGGGCTGGACGATCAGATGATGGACGGCCTCAAGCTCGACGAACCGTCAAAGAGATTCATCCTTCATTACAACTTCCCGCCGTACTCTGTGGGCGAAGTGCGCCCGATGCGCGGTCCCGGACGCCGTGAGATAGGCCACGGAGCGCTCGCGGAGCGTTCGCTGCGCGCCGTATTCCCCGATGACGAATCATTCCCGTACGTCGTGCGCCAGGTTTCCGATATCCTGGAATCGAACGGTTCCAGCTCGATGGCCTCCGTATGCAGCGGCAGCCTTTCGATGATGGCGGCCGGCGTTCCCGTTAAAAAGGCCGTCGCCGGCATCGCGATGGGACTCATCGCCGACGCCGGGCAGGTTTGCATCCTCACCGACATTCAGGGCCTTGAAGACCACTACGGCGATATGGACTTCAAAGTCGCCGGCACGCGCGACGGCGTAACGGCGCTGCAGATGGACAACAAAGCGGGCGGCATCACCCGCGGCATACTCACGGAGGCCCTCTCGCAGGCAAAGAAGGGACGTTTCCAAATACTGGACATAATGGACGCCGCGATCGCGGCCCCGCGCCCCGAACTCTCGCCGACGGCTCCGAAGATCGTCACCTTCAATATCGATCCTGAAAAGATCCGCGACGTCATCGGCTCCGGCGGAAAGACGATCCGCGGCATAGTCCAGCAGACCGGCGCCAAGGTCGACGTCGAGGACAGCGGCAGAGTCAGCGTCGCGGCGGTCAACGACGACGCGGCCCAGATGGCCGTTAAGATCATAAAAGACATCGTCCGTGAAGTTGAGGCGGGCGAGACCTTCGTCGGCACCGTGACGAGGATGCTCTCCTTCGGCGTCTTCATCGAAGTCCTGCCCGGCAAAGAGGGCCTGCTCCACGTCAGCGAGATCAGCAACTATCGCGTGCCGACGCTGGAGGACGCCTTTGAGATCGGCGACAGGGTACTCGTGACGGTGAAGGAGATAGACGACATGCACCGCGTCAACCTCAGCCGCAAGCGCATCCTCGATAAGCTCGACGAGCTTGCCCTAGATCCTGAATTTGCGGAGCAGGTGCCGGTGGAAAAGGAGCGCGAAGAGAGATACTCGCAGTTCCCGAAGGGCGGCGGAGAACGCCGTGACGGCGGCGGACGCGACCGCGGAGACCGCGACAGGGGAGATCGTGACCGCGGAGACCGCAGACATGACCGTCCGCGCGGCGACGGCGACGGACAGGGCCGCCCGGCGCGCCGTTTCGAGAGAGACCGCAAGAACTAAAATAAAAATGGAAAAGATATCCGTAAAAGTCAAGGCGGCCGATGGAGTCTCCCTTCCCGCCTACGCGACTCCCGGCTCGTCCGGGATGGACATCCGCGCCAATGAAGCCGCAGTGATAAAAGCCGGCGAACGCGGCTGTGTGGGGACGGGGCTCTACCTTGAGATGCCGGAGGGCTGCGAGGCGCAGGTGCGCCCGCGCAGCGGCCTCGCTCTCAAGCACGGTGTGACGGTGCTCAACACCCCCGGCACGATCGATTCGGATTACCGCGGCGAGATACGCGTCATCCTTGCGAACTTCGGCAAAGAAGACTTTACGATCGAGCCGGGCGACCGCATCGCGCAGATAGTCTTCGCCGCCGTGACGCGCGCGGAGCTTGAAGCCGCGCCGGAACTCGGAGAGACGGAGCGAGCCGCCGGAGGCTTCGGCAGCACGGGAAAGAAATAATACCGCGCTCCCGCGCGTAATAACTTAAGAAGTAAGAGATACCTTCAATAATTTTAT
>OGYB01000163.1_pt1 | contig 56269 bp, 52 predicted proteins | sample 1576421 | NCBI WGS metagenome assembly OGYB01 (sample SAMEA3541577, study PRJEB24748) | human gut metagenome | biome: human gut; feature: human-associated habitat; material: faeces | place: China | collected 2012
CAGGATCGCTCTTGAGTTTTCCCTGTCCTTCAACGACTGCACTTATTATACGAGGGGCTGGAAAAATACGCCGAGCTTGTCGATGTCACGAAACGGGTAGACCGAGATAGCGCGCTGGTGCTTGGAATAACCGGAAGTAAAGAGGAACCCGGCGATTATGGCAGCGGAGTGTATCTTGGATTCAATATTTCCGAGCCGCTTAAAACGGCCGTTTCCCGCGAGGACAAGGCAAGTCTCGCGGCGCGCGCCGACTATGAGCGCGCGGAGCGCGAGGAACACTTTGCCCGTATGAAGCTGGAGGGCGAGGCGGAAGAGGCTCTCTCTTACGCGGCATACGCTGCGGCGAATATCGAGGCACAGCTTTCCCGGCTGAGGGCGATATCGGAAAATGTTCGTGAGAAGCTGCTGCGTCACGCCTCAATCGCCGGCGATACTTTTGAGCAGCTGCAGAGCGGCCGTTATCAATATTATCGGGTGGCGATGGATGTGCTTGACTCGTACCTTCTTTTTATGGAAAGCGGCGCGGATATACTCTGTTACGCCTATCCGCGCGGCCGGGAGAGCGAGCCCTCCGACCGTACTTCCGTTGCCTCCGCGGAGGCGATAGAGAAGATGCTGTCGCCTCAGTGGTTTTCGGGAGCATTCGCCGTTCCGGCTGCGGCAACGGGGCTGGACGGCGGCGTATCTGGCAGGCCGGAAAGCGTCTATATATGGGAGGCGGCTCCGTTTCTCCGCCCTGATTCGCGGCGTCTAATGCTGAACAGGCTGCGGGAGCGCGGCATCACAAAGGTGCTGATATCATTCACTGGCAAAGAGCTAAGCAGCTTTCAGGGCGGGGAGGCGCGAAATAATTTAAAAACCCTTCTTGCGGAGGGGGAGGCCATGGGGGTATCTTTTGAGCTGCTTCTGGGCGAGCCTACCTGGCTTTTTCCGGGGAACAGGGGCAAGCTGATTTCTATAATAAGGTCTATGTCCGCTTTCCCATTCGGCGGCATACACCTCGACATAGAGCCCGATTCCCTGCCGGGGGCGGCGAATATGCGCCCGAAGCTGCTTTCTCTGCTCATCGACACGATAAAGGAGTCATGCGCGGCGGCCCGCGCGCCGGTCTCTGTCTCAATACATCCGAGGTATCTTGAGGGAAAGCTGGGGGAGATTGTTGCCAAAAGGCTGCCGCCTGCCTGCATCGGCTATATAGCGCCGATGATATATTCCACGAACGCCGATAGGACGGCGTCAAGAATGTCGCGCATTCTCATCGGTCATCCGCAATTTAATTTTGTGCTGGCGCAGAGCGTGGAGCGATCACTGCCAGATAATGAAAGCTATGCCTCCGCGGGGACCGGCGTTTTTTTAACCTCGATGGGCGAGCTGGGGAAAAAACTTTCTTTATACGGCAACTACCGGGGGATCGTCGTGCAGGATTGGAAAGATTATGAGGTGATGCGCTGATGAGGATATCGTTCGGCAAGAGGGGCGATCCGGAGAGTAAGGACGGAATGAAGATAAATTACGCCCCGGCAAAGAGGAAGGTTTCAAAGGTAACGTGGTGGCTGATATTGGCCGCGGTGTTCACTCCGTTTCTGTGGCTGCTTGTTTCACTGGGAGCGAACTGGCTCTTTGTATCCTCTTCGGGTGTTGTGGCAATGGATTCCTATCCGGTGAGCGTCGTCGGAGGCGGAGTCGTGACGAAAATATATGTAAAGCCGGGTGAGTTTGTGCGCGCGGGCAGCCGCCTTGCGGAGGTAAAGAGAAATATTCCCGAGGCGGAGGCGGCGGAGCGGCAGCGCGTGGAGGCCGAACTTGAGGCGCTTGGCCGCGCCGGCGGTACCGCGGTTTCAAACCGTCCGTCAAGCTATCAGGACGGCATGATGGCCCATCTCGCGAATGAGGAACGCGTTATGAAGGAACTGATGGAAAAAGGAGCCGCCACCCGCGCCGAATATAATCAGGCGAAGGAGCGCCGGCTCGCCGCTCAGAGAGATATCGAGGCGCTGAAAAATCCGCCGGCACTGCCTGACGCCGGTGTCGAGACCAGAAAAATGTATCTGCAAAGGTATGCCGCTATGCTTGCGGAGAAACAGAGCACGCCGCTTACGATCTACGCCCCGCGCGCGGGAAGGGTAGAGTACGTATCGGTTACGCCGGGCTATGACACGGCGGGCGAACATGAGCTGATGCGGATAGCCGCCCCCGGCGAGCCGTATGTTATCGCCTATGTACTTCCGGAAAACTATGACGATCGGGTGCGGCCGGGAAGGGTAGTTGAGGTGCGCCTCCCCGGCAGCGGCAGGACGATAGAGGCCGTGGTATCCGAGCCTCCGCTGAATGCCAACAGCGTGCCCGGAGGGCTCTCCGACACGATACTTTCAGGGAGGCGCGGCATTGTCGTTTTTCTGAAACCGAACGAGCGCCTCCTGCCGGAGGAGAGCGTCAACGGGATGCCGGTCCGCGTCGACTGGGGAATCAGGTTCTTTCGTTAGGAGTGAATTTCAAATATGAAAAAATATCCGGTTTTGAGGCTGCTGAACGGAGGCAACGCTCCCGGCGACGGGGCGGCCCATGATTACGGTTCCGTACGCGAGCTGCTTGCCGCGGAGCATAGCCCCGCTATAATCATCATCGATTCGTCCCGGTATTTGCCGGGAGAGGGAAGAGCGTACTACGAAGATATCCTGAACCTTCGCCAGAGCCCGGTCTTTTGCTATGCTCCAATTTTTTTCACACGTTCGGTATGCGGTCTTGACATTCTGGCTGACGGCGTTTCTGACGATATCGGCGCCATCGAGAGGGAAGGCGGCGCCATACTCGCTCGCGGAGAGAGGGTAAAGGCATCCTCCCTGGCCGGAAGCTACAAGCTGCGGATGCTCAGTTACATGTATGCGAGGGGCAGCGGCTACGAGCTGACCCCTTACTGTGTTCCCGGCTCGAAATGGATATATGGATATCCCGCCGCCGCTGTGATCATGGAACGCGAGCCGCAAACCGACGAAACATGTTATGATTGCCGCGACATCCGCTCATACAATCGTTTCGTCTTTGACGACAAGGAGATGGCGGCAGCGACGAAATGGATAAGAAACTTGCAGCGGCGAGGTTATACCGAGCATACGGCCATATATGACCGCATAAGGCTCTGCCCGAAATGCCAGACCGGGCATCTCAATTATGTCGATGTCTGCCCGAACTGCGGCAGTCTTAATATCGCCAAGAAGCGGATGCTGCATTGCTTCACCTGCGGCAATGTAGCTCCCGAGTCCGATTTCAGGCGTGATTTCTCGCTTGTTTGCCCTCGCTGCGATACAAAACTTCGTCATATCGGCAGCGACTACGATCATCCGCTCGAATCTTACCAGTGCGAGGACTGCGGCTCGTCGTTTGTCGAAGCGGACGTAAAGGTATCATGCCTCAATTGCGGAGCGCAGTCGCTTCCCGGCGAACTCACGATAAATAATTTCTATGGATACAGGCTCGGCGAACGTGGGGAAGAGGCTGTGCGCACCGGCATCATATCCGAAGATTTCACGCTCTTCGGAGGGACCAACGTCGTGAGCATACAGACCTTCTGCAGCGTTGTCAAATGGCTTTCAAGTTTTCGCGGGCGCTATCCCGACGCCGGGTTCTCCCTGCTGCGGGTAAAACTTATCGGCCTTTCGGAGGCGGAAGACGTGATCGGGGCAGCCGAACTTAGAAAGCTGATAGCTGAGCTTGACACAAGGATAAGGGCCTCCGTGCGCGAGACGGATATCACGACGCTTGACGAAGACGGAACGTTCTGGCTGATATTGCCGCGCACGTCGCTTGATGGGGGAACGGCCCTCGCGAAAAGGCTGGAGGAAATGTCGTCCCTCTTTGGCGAACAGGCAGCCGGCAAGCTGGGGCTGTCCGCAAAATGTTTCATGGTATCCGACGCCGTCGCCAAGATGCCGCCTCAAGAGCTGCTTAAAAAACTCGCGAAAGAGGATTAAGGAAGGCCGCCTTTAAATGTACGAGTACCTTCTGCCGTTTCTGAAGCCCATAATCGAGCCGTTTATGAGCGGCGACGCCTGGCCGCTCATAATGCGCTTCATGCCCTTTATCATCTTCTATGAGCTGCCATACGCTCTGCTCATATACGCTGGCGTGATGAAATATATCTGGGAACGCGGCGGAGAGGGGCCCAGGCGCCCCTATTTTCCTCCGGTATCATGCGTCATAACCTGCTACAGCGAAGGGCGCGGCGTGCAGGGGACCATCCGTTCCCTTACCGAGCAGGTATATCCCGGAAGAATACAGATGATAGCGATGATCGACGGAGCGGCGCGGAATAAGGATACCTATGAAGCGGCCCTTGAGATGAGGGGCTATGTGCGGAGTTTTGCGGCGAGAAGCCTGGAAGTCGTTCCGAAATGGCAGAGGGGAGGAAGGGTGTCAAACATCAACACCGGCCTTAATTATGTAAACGGGGAGATACTGTTCATCCTGGACGGAGATACCTCATTTGATAACGACATGGTCGAACGCGCCGTGCGTCATTTTGAAGATCCGTCCGTAGCCGCCGTATCCGGCTGCCTGCGCGTCCGCAACGCCGACAGCTCGCTTGTCGCTTCACTGCAGGCGGTGGAATACTTCATTTCGATACAGACGGCAAAGACCGGGCTCAGCGAATTCAACCTCGTCAATAACGTCTCCGGGGCTTTCGGTATATTCCGGCGTTCGGTCGTCGAGCTGGTGCGCGGGTGGGACGCCGGTACCGCGGAAGATCTCGACATGACGCTGCGCATAAAGCAATACTTCGGCCGCTACGGCGGAAAGTTCAGGATAGTCTTCGATCCCGAGGCTATGGGCCATACCGACGTGCCCGACACCCTGCTCGGGTACTTCAGGCAAAGGATAAGATGGGACGGCGACCTGCCCTTCATCTATTTCAAAAAACACTGGCGCGCATTCAGCGCGCGCCTTCTCGGCTGGCCGAACTTTATCATGGCTGTCCTTAACGGGCTCTATTCCCAGATAGTCCTGCCCTTCATCATCTTCACGTATACCCTCTGGCTCTTCTGGGAATATCCGCTCAGCTATGTACTGAGCCTTCTCTTTGTCGTATATCTTTTCTACTTCCTGCTGCTCACTGCGATGTACGTGACCTCGCTCATCTTCATTTCCGAACGGAAAAAAGATGATCTGTCGAGGCTTCCCCTGCTGCCGCTGTTTCCGCTCTTCATCTTTTCGTCACGCATCAACAGCCTCGTCGCCACGATATATGAGCTTGTATTTAAATCGCATAAAGATTCGTCAATGGCTCCTTGGTGGGTGACGAGAAAAAGCAAGTTTGATTAAAAAATCCTTACATTGCCGAAGGACCGGCTGTTTTTTCCACGCGGCGGCGTGAAAAAATAACTTTCCGTTATATTCTGTCTTTCATAAAATCCGAAAGCTTCTTCAAATCGCGGACATACGATAGCACCTTTATCTTTTCTTCCATCGGCAGTTCAGCGACGACCGCGAAAATCTCCCGCGTGATGCCGTTTGCCGCGGCGATCTCACCGTTGTCGCCCGTGTATTTGAGGAATGGGCATTCTATCTGGTTTTCTTTTTCTGCGTCTTTTTTATCATCTTCGCCCATCAGCGAAACTAAAGAGACCTCCAGCGCGGCGGCGATCTTCTCTAACGTTTTTAAAGACGGACGTTTTTTCCCGTTTTCGATCTCGGATATGTAACTTACGGAGAGATCCACCTTTTCAGCGAGGTTTTCCTGCGTCAATCTCCGGGCTATCCGATACTTCTGAATTTTCCACATTAGACGAGCCCCTTTCTCTTACCAATTTACTTAGAAAAGAGCTAAATTACTATCAGTTATAATCGAAATAAATTTAACTATTAGCGAAAATATTAGAATGTAATTGACTTTTAGCGAATATGCATCTACTATAAATCAAAATAAAATAGATGTAATCCATAAAAGACGAAGGCACATCGACATAATTTTTTGATACAGAGGCATTGTCGTCTCAATCAGTAAAGGCTTTTTGTATTTTGTGTCCGCAATATATAAAAAATAACGGCTCGCAGCGTGGGGGGCACATTATAAAACGGAACAAACCGGCTGTAAGTACGCCATACCTGGAGGTGACAGATACTGTGAAACAGAGAGTATTATACGCTACGTTTTTTATTTCGCTCTCCATATCAGCTGCCCTGTTGTTTTTCCTTGTCAGGAGCATGAGCGAACTGTGGCTGACGTGGTGAACGAAGTACCGCGATCATAATATTATCTCAACAAAGGAGGGAAAGATAAAAGAATATTCTTGATTACGCGAACTTCATAACTGTGGATGAGGGGCAACAGCGGAACGAAGAAAGGAGAAGGATGATAGTGGGTAAACTGAGAAAGTACGGAATAATTTTTCTTGTGTTGTTGATGGCGCTGGCCGCCGCGCCGATGGCGATGGCGGCAACAGCGACAGAAATCGGTCAGGGTAATATTGGAGATCTGTTTATGGCGGAGGGAGATTACATCCTGTCCGAAGATATCGTTTTGAGCGGTACCACGAAGGCAATAGAGCTTTCTAAGGATATAAAGGTCACGTTGGACCTGAATGGACATACTATATCCGCTGATACAAGCACATACAGAAACCTTAGAAATGATCCGAAGGATTATGGAAGTATCATTTACGCGACATCAGGAGACATTACTATCAAAGATGGCGTTGGCGGAGGGAAAATATGGGATACCAGCGCGGCAGAATATAGTAAACATAACGATGGCGTAATACGCGTCGAAAAAGGAACTCATCTGACCATCGAAAAAGCGATAATAGAGGTCAAAGAAGGTATTGGGATCACAACCTATGATGACGGTACCAGAGTGACGTTTAAAGACGGCGAAATAAAAGTCGAATATGGCTTCGGTATAGGCACGAATGGGTCATCTATTACCGAACCTGGTTCTGGCATTTACGTGGAGGGCGGAACGATTACTGTAGCTAGCGCCGATTCTGCGGCAATTTATCACCCAAGCAGCGGAACTTTAAATATATCTGGCGGCACGCTGTCGGCTGCGGACGGCATTCAGGTAAAAGCGGGAAGAGTGATAATTACAGGCGGAACCATCACGGCAACGGGGAAACATAATGTCCCGCCAGACGGTAAGTTCTCAGGCGGCGGAACAAACGAACTTGGCAATGCACTGTCCTTGATATCCCATAAAAATTATAAAGGCCAGTCTATGGATGTTAAGATCTCCGGTTCGGCGATGCTGATAGCTGAACATGCTGACGCTATTGGTGTTTATGTGAACAGCGGAGACGAGAGCCACGTAGATTCGTTTGTAATCACCGGCGGCACCTACAGCAGCGACCCGAGCGCTTATGTCGAGTCTCCTTATGTAGTCAAGCAGGTCGAAGGTAAATATGTCGTCGCCCTCGCCGGCGTCGCCGTCACTCCGACAGCCGCCGAACTCGTACTCGGCCTTACGCCGACGGCAAAGTTGACGGCATCCAGCGACACCAAAGAGACTTTCACATGGTCATCTAAGAACGACGACGTCGTGACTGTCGACAACTCCGGCAACATCACCGCCGTCGGCGCGGGCACTGCGGACGTAACAGCGACCGGCGCTACCAGCAAATCTGTCGGTACATGTGTGGTCACAGTGCGCGCAGCGACTCCCGTAAGCGTGACTCCGTCCAAGATGGAACTTAACATCGGCGCGACCGGCAAGGCGACCGCCAAGTATGACGCGAAAGACAGCATAACTTGGGAAAGCAGCGACACAGCCGTCGCCACCGTCAAGGACGGCACGGTAACTGCCGTTAAAGCCGGCATCGCCGTCATCACCGCCAAGGGGTCAAAAACCTCGGCCGCCTGCACGGTGACCGTCACCGACCCGGCGGCGCCCGATCCCGTCACGCCTACGCCGGCCCCCGTCGACGCGGGAACTGTAGATAAAGAAAACAACCCCGTCAATAAAGAAGAAGGCAAACCGGAGAACGTAGAGGCGGCGACGCCGGCCATTACGGAAGCTACCGAAGAAGGTAAAGCCGCCGTAGTTAGCGCGACAAAGATCGAGGAAAAGAACCTCGTCGCCACCGCCGACGGCAAACTCACGATCAGCCCCGTGCTTGCCAAGAGCGCGCTTGAAGAAGTGATATCCGCCGACGCGACAGTCGCGCCGAAGAACGTGGTCCTGCTTCCGATCGTAAAGGCCGCAGTAACGGCGAATAACGTGGCCGCCCTCGCCTTCACGATGACCGGCGAACAGTTGGGCGCTGAGGAAAACACAGTCGCGGGAGACGTCAAGGTGATCAAGGTCCTGGCAGACGGCAAGGGCGGACAGTTCAGCTATGCCTCCGCGGCGGCAGACTACGCGGACAAGACCTTCACGCTCAAAGACGCTGACGGCAAGAGCCTCGCCCTGACGGATAAGGTCGCGAAGGCTTCGACCTATACGCTGGTAGTATTCGTAGCCGACAACGGCGACTTCGACCTCGACGCGACGGCCGGCAGCGTGATCGACCCCGTGGCGGTAGCCACCAACGCGGCGACAGAGCCGAAATCCGGCGGCTCAAGCAGCGGATGCAACGGCGGCTTCGGCGCGCTGGCATTGCTTGCGTTCGCGGTGCTTCCCTTTATCCGCCGCGAAAAGAGATAGTACGATTCGCGAAAAAGTCAACACGGCGTTAACGACAGTCCGATAACATAAATCAGTAAGGCCGCCGCCGGAGAGAAACCCCTCCTGCGGCGGCTTTGTCTTCGCCGTTACATATTTTTGCGTCGGCGTTACTTTCGCGTAACTTCGGCGAAAAACATCCGTAACTTTGTGGTGGTTAAATTGAGTCAACACATTGAGAGGATGATTTTTGATGATGAATTTGTCGGATCAGATCGGAAAGGCCTGGAAGTTCGCGCTGCTGCTCATCGCCGTCACGGCGGTATTCACGGCGGCCGCGGCGCACGCGGCCGGTAAGGAGCTCGTCGTCTATACGGCGCTGGAGAACGAGCAGATCAATAAGTATCTCGCTACCTTTAAGGAAGAAAATCCCGATATCGACGTAAAAATAGTCCGTGACTCTACGGGCATCATCACAGCGAAGCTGCTCGCCGAAGGAGCGAGGACGCCGGCCGACGTCGTTTGGGGCACGGCGGCCTCCAGCCTTCTCGTGCTTGAAAAGAAGGGACTTATCGAGCCCTACGCTCCCAAGGGGCTGGCCCGTGTCGAAAAGATGCTGAAGGACACGGCGAATCCGCCCGCGTGGGTCGGCATCGACGCCTGGGAGTGCGCGATCGTCGTGAATACCGCGGAGGCTAAAGCCCAGGGACTGCCGGCGATAAAGTCATATAAGGACCTGCTGCGCCCCGAATTCAAGGGCAAGATCGTCATGAGCAATCCCAATTCATCGGGAACCGGTTTTCTCGCCGTCTCCGGAATCCTTCAGCTGATGGGCGAGAAGGCGGGCTTCGACTACCTTGACAAGCTCCATGAGAATATCGCGCTCTACACTCACTCCGGCTCCGCGCCCGCGAAGAAGGCCGCCTCTGGCGAGTTTCCCGTCGGAATCTCCTACGGTTACGCCGGCGTGAACCAGAAGAAGAAGGGCGCGCCGGTGGAGATAGTCTTCCCCGTTGAGGGCAGCGGCTGGGACGTCGAGGCGAACGCCCTGATCAAAAAGAAGAATATCAAGCCGGAGGCGAAGAAGTTCCTCGACTGGGCCATCTCCGACAAGGCGATCAACGCGCTGAAGGATGACTACGCGATCACGGCGGTGAAGGTGAGCGGCGCTATCCCCGAGGGGTATTCAAAGAGCCCGCTGTCGCAGCTCGTGAAGAAGAACGACCTGCGCTGGGCCGCCCAGAACCGCGACCGTCTGCTTAAGGAATGGGCCTCGCGTTACGAGGGCAAGACGGAAGCGAAGTAGGAGCGTAACGATGACCACTCTCCGCGCGCGGAATATTACAAAGAGATTTAAGGGCACGACGGCTCTCGATAAAGTAAGCTTTGAGATCCGCGACGGAGAGTTCGTCTGCATATTAGGTCCTTCGGGCTGCGGCAAGAGCACGCTTCTGCGCGCGCTCGCCGGGCTGGAGGCCATAGACGGGGGAACGATAGAGATCGGGGGCCGCGACGTCACCTGCGAGCCCCCCTCTGAAAGAAATTTTGGGATAGTTTTTCAGTCTTACGCTCTCTTTCCGAATCTCAACGTCGAGGAGAATATCGCCTATGGCCTCTGGAATAAGGGGCTTGCGAAGGATGAGATCGCGGCGCGCGTCGCCGGGATCATCGAAATGACGGGATTGGGCGGCCACAATAAAAAATATCCGCAGCAGCTCTCGGGCGGCCAGCAGCAGCGGGCGGCCATCTGCCGGGCGCTGGTACTTAACCCGGAGTTCCTGCTTCTCGACGAGCCGCTTTCGGCGCTCGACGCGAAGGTGCGCCTGCGGCTGCGCCGGGAGATACGCCGTATACAGCAGCGTTTCGCGATCACCACGATCATGGTGACGCACGATCAGGAGGAGGCCCTTTCGATGGCGGACCGTATCATCGTCATGAACGAGGGGCGCATCGAGCAGATGGATACGCCGCAGGCGCTTTATGACGCGCCCGTCAACGGCTTCGTCGCCGATTTTGTCGGCACGGCTAACTTTGTCGGCGCGGGGAGGGCAATCCGCCCGGAGAGCCTCTGTCTCAGCAAGTCGCTGTCGGACAGCGCGGTCCAGGCCGAGGTCTGTGACGTGGAGTACCGCGGCGCCTTTTACCGCCTCGAGGTCGATACGCACGTGGGACACCTGATGATAGACATCCCCTCGCAGCAGAGCGACGCCAGAGTCCTGCGGCTCGGCAGCCGCCTCTATATCGATATCCCGCAGGATAAGGTTATCATGCTCAAGAGCGCCTGACGATGAAAAAGATCAAAAACGCCAACCGCTTGGAAAGCGCGCTTCTCATAATAAGTTTGTGCCTGCTTTTCACAGCCGTCGCCGCGCCGATGGCTGTTCTTTTTGCGAAGGCCTTTACCGATTTTGACGGGGCCTATATCGGCCTTGCCAATTTTCGCGAATATTTTGCGTCGCCGCACCTCGTCGGCGCGCTCTGGAATTCTCTGGCGATCTCCGCCGTCGTTTCGCTGATATCGCTGCTGCTGGCCTTTATCTACGCCTACGCGCTGACGCGCGCGGAGGTGCCGGCGAAGGGTTTTTTCAAGTTCATCGCGCTGCTGCCGCTCTGCGCGCCGACCATGATGTTCGGCATCGCGCTGATCTACCTGATCGGGAATAAGGGCGTGATCACGATGCTGGGGCTGAAGCTGCCGCTCTACGGGCCGCTTGGGATCATCGTCTCCGAGGTCGTCTACACCTTCCCGCAAGCCTTTCTGATCCTCTATATCACGCTTTCCTATACCGATAACCGCCTTTACGAAGCGGCGCGCGCGATGGGGACCGCCCCGCTGCGCATTTTGCGGACGGTCACGCTGCCGGGAGCGAAGTTCGGCCTTGTCAGCGCCTTTCTCGTCGCCTTCACCCTCTGTTTCTCAGACTTCGGCGCGCCGAAGGTGGTCGGCGGCAATTACAGCGTGCTGGCCACCGACATCTATAAACAGGTGATCGGGCAGCAGAATTTCGGCATGGGCTCGGTCGTCGGGCTGCTGCTGATGATACCGGCGGTGGTGATGTTCGTCACGGAGCGCCTCACCGCGAGCGACAACGGTGTGACGGTGAGCTCGCGCAGCATGGCCTACCGCGTGATCCCTCATCGCGGGAGGGACGCGGCGCTCACGCTCTTCTGCGCCCTCGCCGCGGGCTTCATCATAACGCTCTTCGCCGCGGTGCTTGCCGCCTCGCTGATCAAGGCCTGGCCCTATAATATGGTTCCGACCTTCGAGCATTTCACGGTGGACAGCCCCGCCACGGGAGGGCTGAGCTCCTTCTTCAACAGCCTCGTTACCGCGCTGCTGACGGCGTTCTGCGGCACGGCCTTCGTCTTTATGAACGCCTGGCTGGTGGAGAAGAGCGCGGCGAACCGGCTGCTGCGGCAGGCCGAAAACCTCTTTTCACTGATACCGCTCGCGCTGCCGGGGCTTTCGATCGGGCTCGCCTTCATCTTCTTTTTCAATATGGAGGGCAACCCGCTGAATTTCATCTACGGCACGGCGGCGGTGCTGGTGCTGGCCAACGTCGTCCATTTCTATTCCGTGCCCTACGTGACCGCCTCCTCGGCGCTGAAAAAACTTGACCGCGAGATCGAGGCTGTCGCCGCCTCGATGGCGGTGCCCTCTTACAGGACGCTCTTTAAGGTGACTATGCCGATGTGCCGCGCCGCGATCTTCGAGACGGCGCTGTATTTCTTTGTCAACGCGATGGTGACGATATCTGCGGTCGTCTTTCTCTATCCGCCGGATTTTAAACTGGCCTCCGTGGCTATCGTGAACATGGAGGACGCCGGGGACATCGCGCCCGCCGCGGCGCTCTCGGTGCTTGTGATCTTTGTGAACGTTGCGGCGAAACTACTCTACGAATATACCTTTGTGATGAAAAGGAGCGGCAAATAATGAACAACGGCAAAAAGATCAAATGTGTGATCCTCGACTGGGCCGGCACTACGGTGGATTTTGGCTCGATGGCCCCGCTGCGGGTCTTCTCCGATATCTTTGCACAGCGCGGGCTTCGCCTTGAAACCGACGAGCTGCGCGCGCCGATGGGGATGCCTAAGCTGGAGCATATCCGCGAGCTGCTCAGGATGGAGCGTCCAGCGAGGCTATTCAGGGAAAAGTATGGGCGTATGCCGATAGACGACGACGCGCTGGGGATGTACGCCGCCTTTGAGCCGGCGCTTTTGAAGATACTCCATGATTTTGCGGAGCCGCTAGAGGGCGTCTGCGGCGCGGTGCGCGAGCTCCGTGAAACGGGGGTAAAGATCGGTTCGACCACCGGCTATACGAGGAAGATGATGGATATTATCGCGCCGCTCGCGAAGGCGGCCGGCTATGCCCCCGACTGTATCGTGACGCCCGACGAGGCCGTTGAGGGGCGCCCAGCGCCGTGGATGATCTTCAAAAATATGGAACGGCTCGGCGTTTATCCGCCCTCTTCGGTGGTAAAGGCTGGGGATACGGCGGCGGATATCCGCGAGGGCAAAAACGCCGGCGTGATCAGCGTCGGCATCCTGCGCGGCAGCAATGAGCTTGGCCTTACGCGGTCGGAGTTCGAATCGCTGCCGGCTAAGGAGGTAGATGAGAGGCGGCAGGCCGCGCGCGAGCGTTTTTATCTCGCGGGGGCCGACTATGTGCTTGAGAGCATTCGGGAGCTGCCGGCCTTTGTAAGGGAGATGGACAAAGATGACTGAAAACAAATATCTGCTGCTGACGCCGGGACCGCTGACGACGACTGCCGCCGTGAAAGAGGCGATGCTGCGCGACTGGTGCACATGGGACAGGGACTACAACGATTTAGTGGAAAAGCTGCGCGGCGACCTTGTCGAAATGGCGCTGCGCGACCGCGCGAAGCGCGCCGGTTATACCGCGGTGCTGATGCAGGGCAGCGGCACCTTTGCCGTGGAATCGGTGATCGGCAGCGTCATCCCGCAGGGGGGCAAGCTCGCCGTGCTCTCGAACGGGGCATATGGCAGGCGGATCGCCGAGATCGCGGGAATATTGAAGGTACCGGCCGTCGAGCTCCGCTTTGACGAGTGCGAACGCCCCGACGCGGAGACGCTTGCCGTGATGCTGGACGACGACCCCGCGGTGACCCATGTCGCCGTCGTCCATTGCGAGACGACTACCGGCATCCTGAACGACATCGAGAGCGTCGCCCGGGCCGCGAAGAGCCGCGGCAAAAAGCTCATCGTCGACGCGATGAGCAGCTTCGGCGGTATTCCGCTATTCATGGACGCGCTTGAGATAGATTTTCTCATAAGCAGCGCCAACAAATGTATAGAGGGGGTCCCCGGATTCGCCTTTGTTCTCGCGAATCGCGCCGCTTTGTCCGAATGCGCCGGATTGGCGCGCTCGCTGTCGCTTGACCTTTACGGACAGTGGAAGACGATGGAGGAGCACGGCGGCAAATGGCGCTTCACCTCTCCGACCCACGTCGTCTGCGCATTCGCCGAGGCGCTGCGCGAACTCAAGGCGGAGGGCGGCGCTGCCGCGCGCAACAGGCGCTATGCCGCCAACAGGGATATGCTTGTCCGCGGGATGGAGGACCTCGGCTTTAAGGCGCTGCTCCCCGCGGAGCTGCGTTCGCCGGTGATCACCTCTTTCCTCTATCCAGACGGGATCGGCTTTGACTTTGCGGAGTTCTATGAATCTCTCAAGCGTGATGGCTATGTGATCTATCCGGGAAAACTCTCCGAACGCGACACCTTCCGCATCGGGAACATCGGCGACATCAGAGAAAAACAGATAGCCGGGCTTCTGGCCGCCGTGGAAAGGTATGTCAAGCGATCGGAAGCCCGGCCTCTATGCGCCTGATCGATCCGGCAAGGATAAGGTCTGGCCGCTGACTTAAAAATTTTGTGATCGGCCCCTCGGATTAGAGCCGCCGTATTTGGTGATGACGGCGGCGCAGACGATCCGCCCGTCCGGCCCGTCGCGGGCCGCCTTCGACATCAGCCATAATGATGCACGGTTAGGAGTCGTCCTCGCCGGTTTCCACATCGGCGAGTTCTTTCAGTTCCCGCAGTTTCTCGGTTAAAATATTCTTATTCGGCAGATGCAGCTGATAATCAGCCACGAGCGTGGGCGACAGGCTTCTGCTCAAAGCGTACTCTACGACCATATCGTCTTTTCCGGCGCATAGGATTAAGCCGACGCTGGGGTTTTCGCTCGGCTTCTTGACGTCGCGGTCGAGAGCTTCAAGGTAGAATTCCAACTGTCCGAGATGCTCCGGCTTGAAGTCCGTTACCTTAAGTTCAATCGCTACAAGGCAAGATAGTTCACGATTGTAGAAAAGGAGATCAATATGGAAGTCTTTGTTGCCGACCTGAACAAGATATTCTTCGCCGACAAACGTGAAATCCTTGCCAAACTCTAAGATGAAGTCGCGAATGTTCGCCACAATGGATTTTCGAAGCTCTTTTTCTTTGTGGTTCTCCGGCACGTTAAGGAATTCCAAGACATAGCTGTCACGGAGTGCTGTGAGGCCAGTGTTTTTGGCAAGAAAAAGTTTATTTCGCTCATCTGAAAACAAAGTGCGTTCAAAGAGCATACTGTCAATCTGCCGCTCCAGTTCTTGCTTGGTATAATTGTTCCGGCCGCAGAGAAGCAGATAGAACTCCCGCGCTTCATCGGTCTTTGCCCGTGACATTATTATCAGGTTCTGCGTCCAGCTGATTTCTCGCGCCAATGGTGCGAGTTTTTCGTTGTCACCGTACGTTTCGTAAAATTGGCGCATGCGCCAGAAGTTCGATGCAGAAAAGCCCTTGATGTCCGGACGTTCTGATTCCATGAATCGGGCGAAGTCTGTGACAATGGATTTGCCCCAGCCGCCGTTTTTAACCTTGTTGCTGACATAGGCGCCGATCTCCCAGTACATAGAAATTAACTCTCGGTTCACGGCTCGAAAGGCGTTCTCACGGGAGCGTTCAATGATGGATATAATCTCACCATACGCGGCATGGTTGTTATGTATTAGTTGACTGCTCATGGTTCCGTTACAGCCCCTCTTTTTTTCGCAAGCGAAGTCTCGTGTGAATTCTCGCACTGCTGATGCGAGTTTTTGAAAACAGACATCTCGGCACACATCACTTGTATTGCATGATTTTATTGCGAGTAGGGCCTACGGATAAAAATCGGACCAAGCTAAACTGCATATAGAAATAGATGTAGGCTCCGATAGTCTTTCGGGCTAAGATAACCCAAAGTGCTCTTGATTCACTTTTTTATTATACCACCTAATATAATCATCGATGTACTTGATGAACTTTCCAGTCAGGGCAAACGCATCAAGAAAGGTCAGGTAAATGGTAAACTGCGATTTAGCGCATTTCCATCGCTCCGGCCTCCGAGCCGGGGCCGAGTGGCGTTGGTTTTTGCTTTACAATTGATGTTGGAACAAACCTGAAGCCACTGGATGCCGGGTCAAGCCCGGCATGACAAGATAAACCGCCGTTTACCTTACCGGTTCGTAATCTATCCGCGAGTCTTCGCCGGTGGCTTCAAGTTTGAAGATGACGGGGCGCAGGCCGTCGTTGCAGCTGCAGATCGCGACGCCGGGTTTTCTGATCCAGTCGCCGTAATAGAACAGGCCGTTTCCGGAGCCGTGCGCGAGCGCGAAAACGTATTGGTATATCGCCTTCCACGCCTCGTCGCAGAAGCCCTCTGGCTTCGCGTAGTCGGCGTGGAACGTCTGTCCCTCGCGCAGCATCGGGCAGGGGCCGAGTCCTTCCGCGCCATACTCTTCGGCGAGCTCTTTGTCCAAAGTGGTCTTTAAGACGGTGATTTTTACCTTTTTCATAACTTGTCCGCTCCTATCCGCAGTAAGCTAACAGCATCTCGCGCAGCGTCTTGCAGGCCAGCGCGGTCGAAGCGCCAGAGTGGTCGTAGTGCGGCGAAAGCTCGCAGAGGTCGAAGGCTTTGACGTTCAGGCCGCGCAGGGCCAGCAGCGCCTTCAGCAGCTCTGCGAAGCGCAGGCCGCCTGCCTCGGGCGTGCCGGTGCCGGGAAACTCCGCTGGGTCTGTGACGTCGAGGTCTAACGTGATATAGACCGGCGCTTCGCCGATCTCTTTTACGGCCGCGCCGACGGTCTCGGCGCGGAATTTTTCCATCGTCGTGCGCCCCGCGCTCCACCGCATCTCTTCGCGGCTGCCGGAGCGGATGCCGAACTGGAATATCCTGCCGTCGCCGAGGATGTCATGGCAGCGGCGGATCACCGAGGCGTGCGATAGGCTTTCTCCCATGTAATCACTGCGGAGGTCGGCATGAGCGTCAAAGTGGATAAGGCGCAGGCCGGGATATTTTTTTGCCGCCGCGCGCACCGCGCCGAGCGTAACGAGATGTTCGCCTCCCAGCAGCACCGGCGTTTTGCCGTCGGCGAGTATCTCCGCGGCGGCGGCCTCTATCGCCTCTATCGCCGCGGCGGCGTTGCCGAAGGGCAGGTCGAGGTCTCCCGCGTCAAATACGCCGAGATCCTCAAGATCTCTGTCCTGATAGGGGCTGTAGGTCTCGATCCCGAAGGATTCGGAGCGCATCGCGGCGGGGCCGAAGCGCGTGCCCGGACGGAAGGAGGTCGTCGAGTCGAAGGGCGCGCCGAAGAGGACGGCGCGCGCCTCCGCGTAGGGCGAGGAACAGCCGATGAATCCCTGAATGTTCGTTTCCATCTAGTCTTTCAGCTCAAGCGCCTGTTTCACGTAGTTGGGCAGCATGAAGGCGCCGACGTGCAAGTCGGTGTTGTAGTATCTCGTCTCCAGGCCGAGGCCGTTCCAGGCGGCGGCGTCAAGGTCTTTGATCGGGTCGAATTTCTTTGAGGCGAACCCGAAGAGCCAGTGTCCGGAAGGGTATGTCGGAATATGGGCCTGATAGACGCGGCAGACGGGGAAGAAATCCTCTATCCTCTGGTGCGCGCGCTTCATTGAGGCACGGTAGGAGTCGTAATAGGGATTCTCATGCTGGTTGACGAGGATGCCGTCATCCGTCAGCGCCTTGAAGCAGTTGCCGTAGAATTCCTTTGTGAAGAGTCCTTCGCCGGGGCCGAATGGGTCTGTCGAATCGACGATGATAAGGTCGTATTTTTCGCTGGCTGTGCGCACGAATTTGAGGCCGTCCTCAAAATAGAGCGTAACGCGCGGGTCGCCAAGCTTGCGGGAGGTGAAGGGCAGCAGCTCGCGGCAGACCTTCACGACCATTTCGTCGATATCCACCATGTCTATCTTTTCGATGGTTTTGTAGCGCGTCAGCTCGCGCACCGTGCCGCCGTCGCCGCCGCCGATGACGAGGACGCGCCTGACGTCCGGGTTTGTCGCCATCGGGACGTGTACGATCATGTCGTGGTAGATAAATTCGTCCTTCTCGGTGAGCATCATCAGGCCGTCAAGGGTGAAGAAACGCCCGAACTCCTCCGAATCAAAGACGTCTATCTGCTGAAAGGGGCTCTTGCCGCCGAAGAGCTGCTTTTTTACCTTTATTGAAAAACGCACCGTCGGCGTATGTTCTTCCGTGTACCATAGCTCCATGATTATCTTCCTCCTATTTTACGATGTATAGATCGTTTAACTCCATATCCTGCGGCCCCATGACGAGGCTGCCTTTTTTCTTCGCGTAAAGGATGTAGTCGAGCGCCTCCCGCGTTACCTCCTCGCCTGGCGCCAGTATCGGGATGCCGGGCGGATAGCACATGACGAACTCCGCGGATATCTTTCCCACCGTCTCCCGAATCGGCAGCGGCCTGCTCGGCGCGTAAAAGGCCTCCTGCGGCGTCATGCGCACCACAGGAGGGATATATTCGTGATCGAGCAGATGAAGCCCCTCGCGCCCCCGCAGGCGTTTTATTTCCGAGAGCGAGGCGACGAGGCGCTCTATCGCGTAATGGTTGTCGCCGACGGAGATGATCGCGAGCATATTGCCCATGTCTCCGAACTCTATCTGTATCCCGTAGTCGTCGCGCAGCAGATCGTAGACCTCCACGCCCGCGAGGCCGATCTTCAGCGTATTGACGGAGAGCTTCGTCGTGTCAAAGCCGCAGATGTACTTGCCGTCGATTATCTCGCGTGAGAAGGCGTAATAGCCGCCGATTTTGTTTATCTCGCCGCGCGCGTATTCGGCGAGCGAGACGACGCGGGAGAAGGTCTCCTTCCCTTCGGTCGCGAGCGCCTTGCGCGCAATGTCGAGCGAACTCATGAGAAGATAGGAGGCGCTGGTCGTCTGCGTGAGGTTGATCACCGTGCGCACGTAATCGGGACGCACGCGCCCTCGTTTCATGAGCAGCAGCGAACTCTGCGTCAGCGAGCCGCCTGTCTTGTGCATGCTGACCGCCGCCATGTCGGCTCCCGCCTCCATCGCCGTCAGCGGCATATCTGAGGCGAAGTAGAAGTGCGTGCCGTGGGCCTCGTCGACGAGCGCCGCCATTCCCGCGCGGTGCGCCGCTTCGGTTATGCGCCCGAGGTCGGCGCAGATGCCGTAATAGGTGGGGTTGTTGACGAAGACGGCCTTTGCCTCGGGATGAGCGGCGATCGCCGCTTCGACGTCATCCGCGCACATACCGAGCGAAATGCCGAGTTCGGGATGGATGCCGGGGTCCACATATATCGGCGCGATGCCGCAGAGGATCAGCGCGTTGATCGCCGACTTATGGACGTTTCGCGGAATGATTATCGAATCGCCGCGTTTGCAGACGCTCATGATCATCGCCTGTACGGCGGCGGTGGTGCCGCCGATTATCAGAAAGGCGTCGTCCGCCCCGAAGGCGTCGGCGGCCAGCGCCTCCGCCTCTTTGATGACGGAGGTCGGGTGGCTTAGGTTGTCGAGCGGCTTCATTGAATTGACGTCGACGGAGAGGCAGGCCTTGCCGAGAAATTCCGTCAGCTCCGGCGTTCCCCGGCCCTGTTTGTGTCCGGGAACGTCAAAGGGGACGACGCGGCTCTTGCGGTACTCGGCGAGCGCCTCCAGCAAAGGAGCCCTCTCATGCGCCAGTTTGTATGTTCTCTCTTTCATCGCGGCCACTTAATACATATTCATCCCGTAGTAGATCTCGAGCATCTCTTTCGTGATACGGTCGGTTATCGAGAGACGCTCCTCGGGAGGCAGTTCGCGTGGATCGATGTTGAAGAGGTAGTCGGCGAGCCGTATCTCCTTCAGCATCATCTTCGTATGGAATATGTTCGACTGATAGACGTTGACGTCTATCGCGTCATAGCGGCGCAGCGTAGCTTCGTCGATGTAGTTCTGGATGGAATTTATCTCATGGTCCTTGTAATACTTCTTCCCGTCGATGTCGCGCGTGAAGCCGCGGATGCGGTAATCCAGCGCGATGATGTCGGAGTCGAACTGGCCGATGAGGTAGTTGAGCGCGTTCAGCGGCGATATCTTTCCGCAGGTGGAGACGTCGATATCGACTCTGAATGAGCTTATATCATTGTTTGGATGAAATTCGGGGTAGGTATGCACGGTCACGTGGCTCTTGTCGAGATGGGCGACGACGGTCTCGCGTTCCTCGTTGATCTTTTCCGCCCAGCGGCCCATATTGCATGATTCGTCGATCTGCGCCGGCGGCACCGATTCCTCGGAGATGAGGATGGTGACGCTCGCTCCCTGCGGATCGTAATCCTGCTTGGAGATGTTCAGCACGCAGGCGCCGATGATATCCGTGACGCCGCATAATATCTTAGTAAGCCGTTCCGAATTATACTGCTCGTCGATATAAGCGATATAATCCTGCTTTTCCCGGTCTGTCTTTGCAAAACAGATGTCGTAAATGTTGAAACTCAACGTCTTTGTCAGGTTGTTGAATCCATAGAGCTGGATCTTGTCTTTCAACCCTATCCCCACGTCCCTTCTCAAGCCCGAGGCTTTATATTTTTCTTGCGCCGAAATTTTGCGCGGTTAAAGGGAAACTATACATATAAAGCGCCGCGTTGTCAAAGGTTTATGCAAACGATTGCTTAATGATTTCGCACAAAAAATGTCCGCGGAGCAAGGGGGGCAGCGTCTGTCCTGCGGTGCGTAAAGGGCCGGAGGGCCGCGGGTGAAATGGCAGAATTGAATAGCCGTTTTTGAGAAGAATTCAAAGAAATGATATGCTATTCTTGCGTTGAGGCGTAGATCATGCCCTCTAAATGACGAAACATGTGAATAAAATCGAGGTGGAAATTATGTCTTTGAAAGATGCGGCAAATTTATACTTTAATCCCGGCTGCGCGTTGAGCATCTATCGGCCGGAAAACGTAAAAACAATATTTGATTATCTGCTTAAAAACTTCCCTGAAATAAAGATGCACGATATCTGCTGCCGCCATGATCCCAAGCTGCCGGGCGGTTCGGTGATTATCAATGTGTGCGCCGGATGCGGCAAACGATTCGGTTCCCTTTATGACGGCGTCTCAACGATTTCGCTGTGGGAAGTCATCCGGGAGCTGGATAATTTTCCGTTCCCGGATTATAAGGGGATGGAAGTCAGCATTCACGATCCCTGCCCCGTGCGAAACGAGCCTGGCGTACACGAGGCGGTCAGAGCCATTTTGAAAAAAATGAAGATTAGAATCGTCGAAGCGGAAAATATCGGCACGAACTCAGTTTGCTGCGGGGATAGTTTATACCCGAGCTGTGATAAGGAGAAAATCTTGGCTGCGATGAAAAGGCGAGCTGACAGTATGCCTTGTGAAAACGTTGCGGTTTATTGCGTCTCCTGCGTCAAGGCCATGCACATAGGCGGGAAGGTCCCGCGCCATTTGGTCGATCTTCTTCTGGGAAAAGCGACCGACCCGCAGGAATGTGATATTGAGCGCTGGCATAATAAGCTGGACGCGTATATTCAAACGCATTAACCGACATGGAGAAAGGGGCCGGCAAATGACTGAGGATGAGATGTATGAAGCTGTGATAACGAACGACGCCAATTATGACGGGTCGTTTTTCTATGGCGTGAAATCCACAGGCATATTTTGCCGGCCCTCCTGTCAATCCAAGAAACCGCTGCGGGAAAATGTATGTTTTTTTCATAGCGCCGGCGAAGCAATGAAAGAAGGTTTCCGCCCGTGCAAGCGATGCAGGAGCGACCTTCTGTCTTACAGACCGATGGAGAAGATCGCCGGGCTGGTGAAGAAACATCTTGACGAGCTATACGAGCGTCAGACCTCATGGAACGGCGAACTGCGTGAGATAGGACTTTCCGAGCGGCGGGTGGTGCAGATATTCAAAGATGTTTATGGGATGACCCCGAAGGCATATATGGATATTCTCAAATTGCGGGAGGCGAAGCGGCTTTTATCCGAGACAGATAAAAAGGTGATTGATATCGCAGCGTCTGTAGGTTTTGGCGGGCTGTCCGCCTTTAATCGTTTTTTCAAAGAACAGGCAGGATGCAGCCCCGCCGCATATCGAAAAATGTATAAGAAGCAGGCATAACACCGCCGAGGGGCGGCATTTCCATTTAGGAACATGAGACAAAAAGCGGCATGGCCCTAAAGCCATGCCGCAGATGTAACTTGGTATTACTGTTTTTTTGCGAGCGTTGCCCGGCCTATTTGCCGCTGAACTTGATCTTCTGGTACTTTTCAGGGACTTTGACGTCGGTGGCTTTCATGTAGCCCTTGCCGAGGATGTAGGTATCCTGGTAGATGAGCATCATGTTCTTCTTCGTGACGCCGGTTCCGAGGTCAGTGTAGTTCTGGCCGTTCCATTTCGCGCCGGGGGTGAACTCCGCGTAGCAGGCGAGGAGGTCTTTCTTGCTGTTAAGCTTCGCCTTGCCATCGACTATACGCTTGCCGAATTCGGCAAGGGCGGCGCTGTTCGTGTAACCGTAGGAGTAGGCCCAGGTACCCATGCGGCCCTTTGCGCCTGAATCTGATACCGTCTTTTCAACCTTCTTGAGGATGACGGGCCAGTTGCCGGCTTCCTTCGTGAGGTCGATGCCGAACGCTCCGGGGTAGCCCATCAGCGGCGAAGGGAGGTCAGCTTCGATGAAGTATCCGCCGTATTTGGCGAGCTGTTTGAGAAGAGGCTCGGTGTGGGCGTCGTTGGTGCAGAAGAAGGCTGTGTTCTTGCCATACTTCTTGACCCATGCCGGCGTCTTTTCAAGGATGAACTGCTGGGCTCCGGCCACGCCTACGTCGCTCGTGGGGTCGGGGGCCGTTTCAAATACAAATTTGATGCCGAGGTCTTTGCAGGCCTGCTCCATGATCGCGCGGCGGCGTCCGAGCGTCTCGTAGCTCATGTGGCGCGGGAAGGAGATGTGTACGAAGGTCTTGCATCCGAGCTTCTTCGCGGTATCGATGATGAGGTATCCGCGTGAGACGAAGTCGGCGTTGATCGCCATGTCGGCGACTGAGGTGATGACGTTCGGGTCTTCGTGGGCCTCGCCGGCGAAGCAGAGGATGTCCTTCCTCTTCTCCTTGACGCGGCGGAAAGCTTCAGCGGTTCCCGGGATCGCCTGGTTGACGACGATGACCTTCATCTTGGGGTCGTCGGCGAGTCCGGCTATCTGGGAGATCGTCGTCTCCATCTCCGACATGAAGTTGTCGGGATAGGTGAGATGCTGGATCATGCCGCCCTTGGCCACATCTCCGTATTTCTTGATCATCAGCTCTGCTCCGCGGAGGTCGTCTTCACTCTGTGATACTGTCCCGGTCACTATTCCGATATGGAACGGCGCCTCGGCTGCCATAGCGGCGGTGCTTACAAAGAGCGCAAGCAGCGCAGCAAACAATAAAAGCATAGCTTTTTTCATAAGGATTCCTCCTAAATTTTTTTGCCGCATCTCGAAACTGTATACTTATTTTTTACGTAAACAATCTCAGGGAGGCGCGCATCTGCCATAGCAGACAGCCGGATTATAGTCTACCTTTATTTGGGCTGTCAATAAAAAAAGCGCCTTATATATCAGTTGCATTTAATATATAATTAATTAAAATAGTAAATTCTTAAGCTGCGTGACCAGAATTTTCAGTGCTTGACATATTCTGTCCGTGGTTTAATATAGAGAAGCTAAATTAATAAATGCCGTTGCGGGGGGCGGGGTGTGACGTTTTTTAGCAGTTCAATATATCAGTATTTTGTGCAAATAAAATAAGTAAAAATTACATTCATAAATTCATAAAATTGAATATAAGGCCGCTGAAAAATATCCTTACAGGAGGCAGTTGTCCATATGATAAAGAAAAAAAGAGTCGAACGTCTGGCGCAGACATTGAAGGATAGGGGGATCGATGCGCTTTATATCGGTCCTTCCACGGATCTGGAATATGTCGGAGGGCTTGACACCCAGCCGGATGAGCGCGTACGCGGCCTGATGGTCGCTAAAGACGCGCGCTGTTTTGCGATGACACCCCTGCTTTATAAAGAAGAGATCGTCAAGGCTTTCGAAGATGTTCCCTTTTACGCCGAGTGGAACGACCATGAGGGCTTCACGGGAGCTTTTCGCCGCGGCTGTGAGCACCTGGGCATCGTCGGCGGCAGGATAGCTTTTAACGACGGCGTGCGCGCGGTGGACATGCTTGCCGTACGCGACGCGATGCCGATGGAGATGGTGAACGGAGCTGACCTGCTCGCCGGACAACGTTCCCGGAAGGATGAGGAAGAGCTTGAGGTGCTGCGCGAATCGTCGCGCATAGTCGACAAAGTGGTAGCGAAACTCCAGAAGTTCATCCGTCCCGGCATCAAAGAACGCGACGTGGCGAAGAAGATCCCCGAGTTCTTTGAGGAAGAGGGCGTCACCCAGATGTCCTTCAACCCGATCGTCGCAAGCGGCCCCAACGGCTCGATGCCGCACTATTCGGGGGGAGAGCGCGTCATCGGTGAGAACGACATCGTCATCCTCGACCTTGGCGGAAGGTATAAGAGCTACTGTTCCGACACGACCCGCACGCTTTTTACCGGCACGCCCACGGAAGAGATGAAAAAGGTATACGAGATCGTGAAGAGGTCGCAGGCAGCCGGCGAGGCCGCCGTGAGGCCGGGCGCGACGGGCCAGGACGTCGACCGCGCGGCGCGCCAGGTCATTATCGACGCGGGTTACGGCGAGTTTTTCTTCAATCGCGTGGGACACGGGGTAGGCCTGGCAGTCCATGAGAGCCCTTATATGATAGAGGGCAACGACGTTCCGCTCGCGCCCGGCAATGTATTCAGCGTCGAACCGGGGATATACCTTCCCGGCAAGTTCGGCGTCAGGATCGAAAACCTGGTCGCGGTGCGTCCCGACGGCAGCGGCGAGGCGCTGAACCACTTTACCAGAGAGCTGACGATCTGCGGAGACTGATTTGCTGAAAGACACGGAAGCGGATTTTTATGATCCTCCTTCCGTGTTTTCCATATAAGTACCAAATACGCACTGAATTTAAGGAGGAATGATTCAACATGAGAAGAGCAACAGTCTTTCTTTTTGCGCTGATCGCCGCGTCATTTATGGCGACGGCGGCCTTTGCCGCGCCGGCCTTTCACATCGGAGTCGCGACGCTGACCGTTTCCCAGGCCGAAGACACCTACCGCGGCGCCGAACGCCTGATCAAGGAATACGGCGACGTGGCTAACGGCGGCATGATCAAGCATGTCACGATGCCTGACAACTTCATGTCGGAGATGGAGACGACGATCTCCCAGATAGTCGGACTCGCCGACGACCCCAAGATGAAGGTCATCGTAGTCGACGACGCGATCCCCGGAACGACGGAGGCCTTCCGCCGCGTCAAGGAGAAGAGGAAGGACATCCTCTGCTTTGCCGGAGAGCCGCAGGAGGACCCGAACGTGATCACGAGCACCGCGGACTTCGCGGTCGGCGTGGACAACATCATGCGCGGCTACCTCATCATCAACACCGCGAAGAAGCTTGGAGCTAAGACCTTCGTGCACATCTCCTTCCCGCGCCACATGAGCTACGAGCTGCTTTCACGCCGCCGCGCGATCATGGAGCAGGCCTGCAAGGATCTCGGCATGAAGTTTGCCTTTGAGACGGCCCCCGACCCCACGAGCGACGTAGGCGTGGCCGGAGCGCAGCAGTTCATCCTTGAAAAGGTCCCGGCGTGGGTACAGAAGTACGGCAAGGATTCGGCTTTCTTCTGCACCAACGACGCGCAGACGGAGCCGCTCCTCAAGCAGGTCGCCAAATACGGCGCGATCTTTGTCGAGCCAGACCTTCCCTCGCCGCTGATGGGCTATCCCGGAGCGTTCGGCATCGACCTCAAGAAAGAGGCCGGAAACTGGCCCGCGATCATGAAGAAGGTTGAAAAGACGGTCGTGGCTTCCGGAGGCAAGGGACGCATGGGAACATGGCCCTATTCCTACGGATGGAGCACGGTCTGCGCCCTCGCCGAATACGGTAAGCGCATAACCGAAGGCAGCGCGAAGCTTTACAACCTTAAAGACCTCTGGAAGTGCTATGACAAATACACTCCCGGCGCGGAATGGAACGGCGCGCCTTACTATGATATGGCGAAACAGATGAAGATAAAGAAATTTGTTCTCGTCTACGAGGATACCTATGTATTCGGACGCGGTTACATGGGCGTGACCAAGGAAAAGGTTCCCGAGAAATACATCAAACTTAAGTAACACGCAGTGTAATGTCACGTAAAGTTTTTCCGGCGCGAAGCGCCGGAAAAACTTTTGTGGTACAACGGCATACTCCCGACGGCAGTTTTTTCTTGAATTTTTACGTAAAAAACACTAAGATGCATTGCGTGTCGTCCATTAAAGTGAGGCGGCGGCGATATATTTGGGAAAATATAAGAGGTGAAATATATGTCCATGGAAATTCCCCTTTTGAAGATGGAGAACATCGGCAAAGAATATTTTGGCAACCGAGTTCTTCAGGATGTAACGTTTTCACTGCGGCCCGGAGAGATAATGGGGCTGGTAGGAGAAAATGGCGCTGGAAAATCGACCTTGATGAATATCCTCTTCGGGATGCCGGTCATTCAGGAGACGGGTGGGTATGAGGGGAAAATTATGATCGACGGGCAGGAGGTCCGTTTCAAGGACCCTCTTGACGCGCTTGAAGCCGGCATCGGAATGGTCCATCAGGAATTTTCCCTGATCCCGGGCTTTACGGCCACGGAAAATATACTTTTGAACAGGGAATCGGTAAAGTACAACGCGCTGGTCGAGGTATTCGGAGAGAGACTGATGACGCTCGACAGGCCGGAGATGAGGGAGAGGGCCGAAAAGGCGATAAAAACGCTCGGCGTGGAACTCAGCCCGGAGACGCTGATCAGCGAGATGCCGGTCGGCCACAAGCAGTTTACCGAAATAGCGCGCGAGATCGACAGAAGCAAAACGAGGCTTCTCGTCCTTGACGAGCCGACGGCGGTCCTTGCCGAAAGCGAGGCGACCGTCCTCATCTCGGCTCTCAAAACACTTTCCAAACAGGGTATCGCGATAATATTCATATCGCATCGGCTTCAGGAGATCATCGACCTCTGCGACAAGCTCATCGTCCTTCGTGACGGGCGCGTCATACAGGAGGCCTGCACGAAGGAGACCAACGTCCGCCAGATCGCCGCCTGGATGGTAGACAGAAAGGGCGATAAGGCCGGCGAGGAGAAGGCTGAGAAAAAGGAGAAAACGATCGGCGACGTCATACTGCGTACGGAACATCTCTGGGTCGACATGCCGGGAGAGACGGTGCGCGACGTTTCGATAGAGGTCCGTCAGGGCGAGATTCTCGGTTTCGGCGGTTTGGCCGGACAGGGGAAGGTCGGCATTTCAAACGGCATCATGGGACTTTACGCCGCGGGCGGCAAGGTCTTCCTGCGCGGAAAAGAGATAAAACTCAACGACCCCGACGCCTCTCTGAAAGAGGGGATGGCCTTCGTCTCTGAAGACCGCAGAGGCGTAGGGCTTCTGCTTGAAGAGGGGATAGATTGGAATATAACCTTCACCGCGATGCAGGTGCAGGAGAAGTTTATTAGAAAGCTGGCCGGAGGCCTTGTCAAATGGCGCGACGACAAGGCGATCGAGGAGTGCACGAGGGAATATATAAAATCCCTTGAGATACGCTGCACCGGCCCCGCCCAGCGCGCGATAGAGCTTTCAGGGGGAAACCAGCAGAAGGTCTGTCTCGCGAAGGCCTTCGCGGTGAGCCCGGAGATACTTTTTGTCTCCGAGCCGACGCGCGGCATCGACGTAGGCGCGAAAAAGCTCGTTCTCGATACGCTGCGCCGCGTCAACGAAGAGGACGGAACGACGATCATCATGACCTCCTCCGAGCTGGAGGAGCTCCGTTCCATCTGTGACCGCATAGTGATAATAAACGAAGGCAGGGTCTCCGGCATCCTGCCGGCGTCGGCGCCGGCAGAAGAGTTCGGACTGCTGATGCTTGGCCACGTCGAAGAACCAGCCGCCGTAAATTGATAAAGGGAACGCAGGTGAGCAAAAAATGAAGAATAAATTACAGGAATTTATTGAGAACGCAGGATGGCCGCGAGTAATAATCGCCCTCTTCCTGTGCGCGCTCTTCGTCGCCGCGCCGTTTGTCGGCGTGCGGATCGACGCCTCGCTCTCCGACACGCTCGTTCGTGTCGGAATGAACGGCATACTCGTCCTCGCGATGGTCCCGATGGTACAGTCGGGATGCGGGCTGAACTTCGGACTGCCGCTCGGCATCATCGCCGGCCTCCTCGGAGCCGTCACCTCGATACAGATCGGCATAAGGGGCAGCGTCGGTTTCCTCCTCGCCGCGGCGATCGCCATTCCGATAGCCGTCGTACTCGGCTGGCTGTACGGACAGCTGCTGAACCGCGTCAAGGGAGACGAAATGATGATCGCCACCTACGTCGGATTCTCATCCGTCGCCCTCATGTGCATCGCCTGGCTGCTGCTCCCATATACGAGCCCGACGATGATCTGGGGCTACGGCGGTTCTGGGCTCCGCACGACGATAAGCGTCGAGGGCTATTGGCTAAACGCGCTGAGCAAGTATGTGAATATCCAGATAGGCGAATTTTTCTATGTGCCGGTGGGGATGTTCCTCTTCTTCGCCTTCGTGGCCTTCCTCGTATGGGCCTTCTTCCGGACGAAGATCGGAACGGCGGTCACCGCCGTCGGTTCCAATCCTGAATTCGCGCGTGCATCCGGCATCGACGTAGACCGTATGCGCACGATCTCCGTCATCCTTTCGACGGTGCTTGGAGCGGTCGGCATACTGGTTTACGAACAGAGCTTCGGATTCATCCAGCTTTACATGGGGCCGTTCTATATGGCTTTCCCCGCCGTCGCCGCGATCCTGCTTGGCGGCGCCTCCGTCAATAAGGCCACGATGGTCAACGTCGTCGTCGGGACCTTCCTGTTCCAAGGAATACTGACAATGACGCCTTCGGTAATCAACAGCGTCATGCAGACGGACATGTCTGAGGTCATCCGCATCATCGTCAGTAACGGCATGATCCTCTATGCCCTTACGCGGAAAGTGACGGTGAAACGCTAATGGCTAAAAGAAATCGTGAATTGAAAAGTATGCTGGCCGACTACGCGGTCCCGATCGTCTTTATCGGGCTCTCCGCGATAGCCATCCCGCTTTCAGGCTTTTCCGCCACATATCTGATACAGGAGATGTTCACGCGCCTGGCGAGAAACTCCTTCCTCGTCCTCTCCCTTCTCATCCCGATACTTGCCGGCATGGGACTCAACTTCGGCATGGTCCTCGGCGCGATGGCGGGGCAGATTGGGCTCATATTCGTCACTGACTGGGCCGTCGTTGGCTGGGAGGGAATGCTGCTGGCCTCGATCGTGGGCATGCCGATCGCGATCCTGCTCGGATATATATGCGGCGCCGTCCTCAACCGCGCCAAAGGCCGCGAAATGGTGACGTCGTATATCCTTGGGTTTTTCATCAATGGCGTCTATCAGCTGATCGTGCTCTACGGGATGGGCAACATCCTGCCGATATCGAACCCGCAGCTGGTGCTTTCGCGCGGATATGGCATACGCAACGCGATAAACCTCACGGGCGTCCGCCATGTTCTCGACAACCTCATCCCGTTTAAGATCGGCACGATCGACGTACCGGTGGCGACCTTCATCCTGATCGGCATCTTCTGCCTCTTCATCGTCTGGTTCCGCCGCACGAAGCTCGGGCAGGACATGCGCGCGCTCGGGCAGGATATGGCGGTCGCCGAATCGGCAGGTATCCCCGTGGAACGCACGAGGATCATCGCGATCGTGATCTCCACGGTGCTGGCCTGCTTCGGACAGATAATATTCCTGCAGAACATCGGCACGATGAACACCTACAACAGCCACGACCAGGCGGGAATGTTCGCCATCGCCGCGATCCTCATAGGCGGAGCATCCGTCAGCCGCGCGACGATCACCAACGTCTTTGTCGGCGTCGTGCTCTTCCACCTGATGTTCGTCGTCTCCCCGATGGCCGGCAAGGAGCTTATCGGGCAGGCGCAGCTTGGGGAATACTTCCGCGTCTTCGTCTCCTACGGCATCATCGCCCTGGCCCTCGTGCTTCACGCCTGGAGGCGCCAGAGGGATAAGATCGAGGCCAGAAGGAGCCTGAGAGGAGAATAGCCATGACGCACAATATAAATAAAAAGAGGCTGATCATACGTCTCGCGCTCGTCGCGCTTCTGGTTCTCCTATGCTTTGTCCTCTACTATGTCGGCAAAGAGCACGAGGTGCTTATCGACAATAAGACGGCCGCCATCGACGGACACGAGTATCAGGAGATAGCCTATATGAACGTGGTCGTTGACGGCGACGAGGATAAGGCGATGGAGTTCTACGCGGGCGACCGTGACGTCGTAAAGCTTAAGGGACCGAGCCACAGGATCAAGATAACGGTCATCAACGAGGACACCGAAGAGGTCATCAAAACGGTAGAACGCGACCTCAGCCTGGGAGCGGTGTCGAGTGTGATGTACTCCCTGCCAGCCATAGTTGACGGTGCTCCGACAGTCGAGCTCCCGCTGCCTCATACGGAGGCGCAGGAGGAGAGCGGCGGCGGGGATGCGCCGCAGCAGGAGGAAGTACCCACGGGCGAGGCTCCGGCCCTCTCCGACTAAAAACTATAGTTTCATAAGCCCTGTAAATAAAAATCGAGACCGCCGGCATATCAGCAGGCGGTCTCGATTTTTTCCGGATGGACCTAAGCGGCGGATACTTTCGTGTTGCTGTTCCTCCAGCGCCGCGCCGGGTATTCCTGTCGATATCTGTAAAATAATAAATACCATTGTAATGATATACTTTAATAAGATATCATCATACCGCCGCGAACAACAGGCAGAACAGGTGACGGGCGGCGGCAGTTCCGAAAAACTTTGGAGGCGGAAACCGTTATGATAAGAACCGGGACGGCATCCAAACCTGCGGGGATGAACAGAGAGGGATGATGCGATGTCAGCAAAGACGACGATATATTTCATAAGACACGGCGAATGCGCGGGAAACAGGGAGCGGCGCATACGGGGCTGCGTCGATTTCCCCCTCAACGAAAACGGCATAAAGCAGGCGCGGGCGCTGGCTGAGCGTATGAAGGAGCTCGGGATCGGACGTATCGTCACGAGCCCGCTGTCGCGCGCGGTGATGACCGCCGAAATCCTCGGCCTGCGCCTGGGACTGTCGCCGGTCGTAAAAGATGGATTCCGCAACATTTGCTTCGGATCGTGGGAAAATCGCCTGCAAAGCGAGATCATTGAGGAGTTTCCGGAAATGTGGAAGACCTGGCTTACAGCCCCCGAGTCGCTCCGCGTCGACGGCGCGGAAAACATCGAAGAGGTGCGCCGGCGCTCGCTGCGCGAACTGGAACGCACCGTCGCGGAGTATGCGGGAGAAACTATCGCCCTGGTATCGCACAGGGCGCTGCTGAAGCCGATGCTTGCCGGGGCTCTGGGAATAGAGCGTCCCTGCTTCTGGCGGCTGCATCTTGATAACGCGGCCTACGGGATTCTAACGCACGGCCAAGCCAAGGGCTTCTGCCTTTGCGGCCTCAACTATACGGAACATTTAAAGAAATTAGAAATAGTTGATGATTTTGACAGCATGTGACATCGGCGCCCAGCAAACAAAAGCCGGAAGAAGGTACGCGATATCTGCGGCTTTCGCAGTACAGGAACGAGGATAATAATAGACTTGTATATAATGGTATAAATAATATAAAGAATGTATTTATAATGATCTTTTTAGAGAAAATCAAAGATAATGATAAAAATGTATGCCAATATGACGGAAGTATGCTATCCTAACGCATGAGGTGAAATGAATGGAAGAAAAGTCATTATCTGCGCAGGTATATGAAAAGATCAAAGCAGGGATAATTTCCCTGAAATATCCCCCCGGCTCCGTACTTAAAGAGCGCGAACTGTCCGAGAGCCTTGGCGTGAGCCGCACGCCTGTGCGGGAGGCGATACAGCGGCTGTCGCAGGAATCCTGGCTCGTTCCCGGAGAGGGAAAACGGATGCAGGTGCGTCCCGTCACCATCGCCGACGTCCACGAGATCATACAGATACGCAATCTTGTCGAATACGCTGCTTTGGATGACCTGTTGAAAAACGGAGAGCCGAGAGTGGCCGCCGGACAATTGGACTCAATCCTGAATGAGATGAAGTCGGCTACCGAAGTATATACGCTCACTACCCTTGACCTTAAATTCCATTACCTTGTGGTCGAAAGCATGAAAAATGAGCGGCTGCTGAGATTCTGGAGCACCGTTCAGGACGAGGTGCTGCGGATGGGGCTGCTGATGCTCAAGAGAAAAGATCGCTGGGGCGAGGTCATAAGCGAACATGAGCGCCTGGTGGAGATGCTGTGGAACAAAGACGCGGAAAAAACGCGCCTTGCGATGAAGGAACATTTGGAAAACAGTTATGCCGCTTTGATAAGAGATCCTGCCGGATGCTTAAAAAACTGAAAATGGATCGAATAATCTGCGTATAAATTTGAAGAAGAGAACCTATGAAGTTAGGCTCTCTTTTTTTGTCCAAAAGTCAATGTATCCTCTTGACAAAATTGCATTCAAAATAGATAATTTGTATGCCAAATAGATAAACACATCCATTATTAAGAAATGCATATTTGTTGCAAGCATCTTTTGCATGAGAGGAGCCGGTATTGTGAAGTTTAAGGTATTAGAAAAAAACGGAGAAGAAAGGGTAATCGATTTTATCCCGAAACATATCATCAACGCAGGCTATACGGGGCGTGACCAGGCCGCCGTGCAGGCCCACATCGACGAGCTGAAGGAGGAGGGGATACCCGCGCCCGATAAGACTCCGGTATATTTTCCCAAATTTACCGATAAGCTCACGCAGTCAGAGGAATTTGAGGTGCTTGATGAGACGGACCATTCGGGAGAGGCGGAATTTGCCCTTTTCTTTGACAAAAGCGAAATATATGTAGGCGTCGGCAGCGACCACACCGACCGCAAGCTTGAGACGATAGACATACCTAAAGCCAAACAGATATATCCAAACACGATCAGCAAAGAACTCTGGAAGCTGAGTGACGTGATAGACCACTGGGACGACATCATCATCCGCAGCTGGATCAAAGCGGACGGAGAGAAAAAGCTCTTCCAGCAGGCAAAACTGACGGCCATGCTGGACGCGGCGGATCTTGCGGAGAGAGCGAAAAAGCTTCTCTGTGACCCCAAGGACACGGACGGGCTCGTTGTCTATTCAGGAACCGTCGCCTCCCTCTTTAAGGCCGATTACAGCCCCTATTTTGAGACGGAGCTCGAGGACCCGATACTCGGGCGCAGGCTGGGCAACGTATACGAGATGACCTGCAAGTCATCATGGTATAAAGGCAACTGATTAAAATTTTATCTTTATATAAAATTCACAAGGAGGCGTTTTTTGTTATGGCAAAGCAGGAATATGAAATTCGCGATGTGGATCTTCACGGCGAATGGCGGCTTGTGGAGGGCGGCTACAACGGAACGATGGAAAAGGTCCTCTCTTATGACCCCGAGACGGGAAATTACACGAGGCTTCTGAAGTTCCCTCCCCAAACGGAGATGCCCGAGGTCCTGTCGCATGACTTCTGCGAAGAGATCTATGTCGTGGACGGCTATCTGACCGATACGAACAAAAATCTCACGATGGCCAAGGGCTACTACGGCTCGCGCCTTCCCGGCATGAAGCACGGCCCCTACAGCATTCCCCTCGGCTGCATGACGATGGAGTTCCGTTATCAGGACCCCAATAAGCCGGTCGATCCCGAATGCTCACTGCTGAAAAATAAACTCGGCGCACCCAGATAAAACAGACGAGTTTATCCCTATGAGGCGTTTATCTGACGCGTAAACGCCTCATTCTTCAAAATATTTACCATGCACTTATGGAGGGAAAATAAATGAAACCGAATCTTACCGTAGAATATTGCGGTGTTAAATTTAAAAACCCGATGGTGATCGCCTCCGCTTCGCCAAGCAAGAACGGCGAATATATGCGCCGCTGCGCGGAATCCGGGGCCGGCGGCGTCATTGCCAAGACCTACAGCCCGGAGCCTCTTGCCCAGAAGTATGTATCGCCGCGCTTTACCGTACTTCATAAAAAGGGCTGGCCCAATAATTATTCGAACTACTCCTGCGAATTCCTCGCCACTTACAACACCGAGGAATGGATGAACGAGATGGCGATCGCGAAGAAAGAGTGCGACGAGCGTAACTGTACGCTGGTGGGCAGTATCTCCGGAAACTCAAAGGAAAGCTGGATCGAGCTGGCGAAACGCATGGAAGACCTCGGCCTGCCGATGCTCGAGCTCAACTTTGGCTGCCCTCATCCCAAAGACCTCGGCTACAAGAGCGGCCAGGAGCTCGGCAACTCGCCGGAGGCGGCGGCAGAGGTCACACGCATCGTCTGTGACGCCGTTAAAATTCCCGTCTTCGTAAAACTCACCAGCGAAGCCGTCAGCATCGTCGACGTCGCGGGGCGCTGCAAAGAAGCGGGCGCGGCCGGCTTTACGGTGGTAAACCGCTTCTCCGCGCTCGACGTGGACATTGAGACGGGCCGCCCGCTGCTGCACGGCGGTTACGCCGGCGTCGGTGGTCCCTGGATGCGACCGATAACGCTGAAGTGGATCGCGAAGATAGCTGCCGCCACGGGGATGCCGATCTCGGCGACCAATGGCATATTCAGCTGGGAAGATGTGATCAAGTGCATCATGTGCGGCGCGACGACGGTACAGACATGCACGGCGATCATGTATGGCCCGAAGCAGTTTGCCGAAGTCGGGAACTTCCTTGCGGGAGTAGAAAAGTACCTTGCAGACCATAATATCGACGACATCAACAAGCTCCGCGGCATCACGCTGCCGCAGATAATCACCTGGGATAAGGTCGACCGCGAGCATACGGCGATCAGCAAAGTCTGCCAGGATAAGTGCGTCGGCTGCGGGCTTTGCCCGAGCTGGTGCTTCTATGACGCGATAAAGATAGTCGACGTCGAGGGCAAGAAAAAGTCATACATCGACCCTGATAAGTGTGACGGCTGCGGCCTCTGCGCCGCCCTCTGCCCGAAGGACGCGATAAAGATGGAGGGCGAAGTCCCCGTCTATCTGGGCGATTTCAATTGAGGTGATAGATTTTGCGTCTACTAGAGAAGATCGCGGGCGCCGTCAGTATTTTTTTTCTGGGTTTGGCTATTCTCCTGGTAACTTTTAATGTTACTGCGAGGTATGTTTTCAATTACGGAGAACCCTGGTGTGAGGAGGCGATACGTTATTCCGTTGTCTTTGCTACATTTTTTGGATTGAGCCTTGCTGTTGCAAAAAATGAAAGTATGAAGATAGACGTGCTGGTACAACTGACAAAGGGTAAGCTTCGACGGTTTATCCATTTGATCGGCACTGTGGCGGAAGTTGTTGTGCTGTGGCTGCTGCTGTATTTTTCGTATCTTTTGGTTACAGAGACGATGGAAAGCGGCCAGATAACCCCGTCAGCAGACTATCCTATGTTCATGCCATACATGGTAGTGGCGGCAGGAGTTTTAGTGTGTGCGCTAAGCTCGCTGTACGCGCTCTATAACGCGATAAAGGGGGAAAAATAATATGGAAATGGCAATGGTACTTTTCGCTACGCTGTTTATTTTTCTTTTCCTTAGCGCGCCTATTTACGTCGCCCTAACAGCGTCATCGCTTATTACGATGTTTCTTTTTGGCGATTACAGCTTATCAGCGGTGATGCAAAGAATATTTGGCGGCATGGATAAATTTGCTCTGATGTCTCTGCCGTTTTATGTCCTCGCGGCGGACATTATGACCGTAGGCGGAATGTCCAAAAAAATCGTTGATTTCGTCAATGTGGCTATGGGAAGCTTCCGCGGCAGCCTTGCGATAGTAACACAGGGCGCCAGCATGTTTTTTGGCGCGTTGTCGGGGTCAAGCCCGGCAACAGTAGTGGCGATAGGTTCGATGATGTACCCTCGCCTGACCCATGAGGCGGAAGGCGGCTACTCTAAAAAATTTGCTGCCGGGCTTATTACATCGTCGGGAGCGGTGGCTATTTTGATACCACCAAGTATAACGTTTATCATTTATGGAGCGACGACAGGAGTGTCAATAGCGGCGTTGTTTGCCGGCGGCCTGGGAGCGGGGCTTGTTTTCGGAGGTTTAATAATGCTCTACAGCTACTATTACGCTTTAAATCATCACGTGGTCGTAGGGCAGAAAGTGACACGCGCCGAGCTTATTAAGGTCACGAAAGACGCTTCCTGGTCTCTTGGGGTTCCGGTGATCATTGTCGGAGGAATATCGGCGGGCATATTTACCCCTACTGAGGCAGCCGGTTTTTCCGTTGTCTATGCGCTCTTTGTGTGTATATTTATATACAAGGAACTGCCGCTTTCAAAACTGCTACTGGCAATGAGGAACTCTGCCGTTACGATAGGCCAACTTATGATGCTGCTTGGCACCGCCGGCCTGTTTGGTTGGGTATTGACGGTATCTTTCTTTCCGCAAATCCTTGCTGAAATACTGACGTCGACAATTACTTCGAAATACACCATGCTATTTATCGTCAACATAATGTTCCTTGTCGCGGGTATGTTTGTAGATGGCGGCGCCGCGATAATGATCCTTGCCCCGTTGATCTTTCTGCCAATGGTCAAACTTGGCGTTGACCCCGTGCACCTTGGCGTCGTTCTGGTGACTAACCTTTCCATCGGTATGTTTACCCCTCCATTTGGGTTGAACCTTTTTGTTGCGCGCTCCGTCACGGGGCTGTCGCTTGGCGAAGTATACCGTTCAGTACTGCCGTTTATAGCAATCAGTATCATAGCGCTGATCATTATTACATATATCCCTGCGATATCAATGATTTTTGTCTCGCTGCTGTCATAGGGGAATAAAAACATCTAAGGAGGAATCGTTTATGAAAAGAACATTTAGGTTGGCTACGTTGGTTTTGATAGGTGTGCTTGCAGTTACGGGAATCTCTGAAGCCGCCGTAAAAAAAGTCAAACATGCGATGACCGTCAATATGGATGACGCCGGAGGTTTTGCCGCCGCCACGATGAAGGAAAATATAAAGAAATATTCAAATGGCGCAATGGAGCTTCAGGTTTTCCCCGGCAGTCAACTCGGCGGTATGAGGGAACACTATGAAGCTTGCCAGAGCGGAGCTATAGAAACAATTTATGTCGCGGCCTCGGCGGCCTCAAAATTTGTGCCTGAGGTGGGCGTTTTAGATTTACCTTTCCTGTTTCCCACGGATTATGATAAGGCATGGAAAGTCATAGACGGAGATCTGACGAAAGTCCTTGCGGAAAAACTGGCAAAGCAGAACTTTGTGCTTCTTGGCATCGCTCCGTATGGATATAAGAGCCTACATACAGGCTCTAAACAGGTCAAATCTCTGAAAGATATCTCCGGCATGAAAATAAGAATAATGCCGTCTAAAACTCTGGAACTCACGTACAAAGCGTGGAACGCCAACCCGACCCCCGTCGAGTTTGGAGAGCTTTATGTGGCCTTGCAGCAGCGGGTAGTCGATGGCGGTGAAAATGGGCTCTCTGTTATCAAAGCGCAGAAATTTAACGAAGTACAACCATATCTTACCGTTTCAAAGCACGGGCTTTTCATGGGGCTGATGGTCGCCAACAAAAAGTGGTTCGATAAGCTTTCAGACAGCGAAAGAGCGGTAATCCTAAAAGCTGCAAAAGAAAACATTGCCCAGCAGCGGAAGTATGTTGCGGAAGAGGACGAAAAGATCATTAAATACCTTGGTGAAAACGGTATGACAGTCTACCGCCTTAACTCTAAAGAGACGGCGGAATTTGAGAAAGCCTCTCAGCCGGTATATAAAGCCTTTAGCGATATCTCCGCAGAAAATAAGAGAACTCTTGAGACTGTTTTAAAGACCAAGAAAAACCTTGGATACTAAAACAGGGGGCGCGGATAATGAAAGAAAAAAAATTTAGAGCTGGCCTGGTCCAAATTCCGGTTGTCTTAGGTGACAGGCGGGCAAATATGGAGAGTGTGGAGCGCTGGCTCTCCGAGTATTATCAGCCTGCCGACATGACGACGGCGCTTGCGTTGCCAGAGCTCTGGGATACTGGTTATGCGCTGGATGCCGTTCCGAAGCTTGCGGATCGGAATGCGGCGGAGGCTGCGGAGTTTTTGGGACGGATGGCTAAAAAGTATGGCTGTTGGTTTACCGGCGGTTCTGTGATGACCGAAGATAATGGAAAGTATTACAACAGAACGCTTATCATTAACCCTCAAGGCGAGCTTGTGACCCATTACGATAAGGTGCATCTTGTGCCGTTTATCACGGTGGAGGACGGCGTATTCGAGCACGGAGAAGAACCGTGTGTCTTCGATATGGACGGCATCACCTGTGGAAGCCTGATCTGCTATGACATTCGTTTCCCAGAGTGGATACGTGTCTACGCCCTGAGAGGCATCGAAACGCTGTTCATTTGCAGCCAATGGACTAGAGGACGCATGGATCTTTACCGTACGATGATACGCGCCCATGCCATAGAAAATATGTTCTATACCGTGGCGGTCAATAACTGTGATTATTCTGGAGATATCGACTTTGGCGGCGAGTCTTTCGTCTCTTCGCCAACAGGAGAGGTCCTTGTTTCTTGCAGCGGTACGCGCGACGGAAAGTTTGTCGCGGTTGATGTTACAAACATAAACGAAAACCGCCAGTTCCTGAAGGTATTTGAAAAGCGGTTGCCGTACCTTTACGGAGATCTTTGTAAATAGCACGTTTTATGTAATGCCGCGCAGATGAGGGCGAAGGGGCTGTCATTGTAAAAATACCTTTGACGGCCCCTTTTTATTCCTTATTACGGGGGGATGTTGGTGAAAAAAGCAAACGGAGCGATCGTTTATACCACATATGCGCTGTTGGTCATATCGTATTTTCTAAGCTGTTTAATAAGAACTTCAGGCGGCGTCGTTCTTCCGGGGCTCTCTTTGTCAATAGGGTTGTCTTCCACGGCTGTTGGCCTAATCTCAGGGATGTATTTTTATGGTTATACTGTTACGCAGCCTTTTTGCGGAAAGATGTGCGACAATAGAGGCCCGCTGGCCGCGGAAATGTGCGGGCTTGCGGTGTTTGCCTGTGGGTTGTTGCTTTTTGCGCTTGCTGAAAGCACATTTTTATTATGCGCAGCGCGATTTTTATTAGGAGTTGGCGCGGGACCGACTTTTTGCAGCCTGATGGTTTTTCAAGCGAGAGCGTTGCCCCCGCATTTGTTTTCTAAATTTATGGGCTTCACAATAATGTTCGGCCACTTCGGAGGCGTCGTGTCGATAACCCCATTGGGAGCGGCAATTGATGCCTTAGGCTACAAATCTGTACATTATACTCTTGCTGTTTTCTCCGCAATTATAATTTTTATGCTTTGCGTGCTGAACCGCCGCTTTTTGTTTGTAAGTCCTCAAGAGGGGCAAGTAAACAGCAACGGAGGAGTACTGCAAGGTTTCAGAATCGTTTTTAGCAACAGACCGCTTGTCGTCTTGGTAATAACTTGGTCGATAACCATGATACTCCAGATGAATCTGGTAGGCCTATGGGGCGTAAGTTGGATCAGCGGCGCGTGCTCGCTGCCGCAGGAGATTGCGAGGAACTGTATGTCGATGGGGGGCATTGGCGTCCTCACTGGAGCGTGTGTCATCGGCTGTACAGGCAACAGATTCTCAACGTCGGCGGCATATCTCAGAGGCTTTTACATCATACAAATGATAAGCTTAACGGCATTGATCGCCGGGGTAAGTTATTGTTGGCAATGGGAGGCCTTAGCTGCCTTAACATTTTTGATCGGCATGACTTTGGGAATTATAAATGTCCTGTGCAATGTCTTTCTCTTTAAAATAGTTGGCGGAGGCTTGGTCGGGACGGTAACGGGAGCCTGCAATGTTATTCTGTTTTTGAGTGTGCTGCTGAGCCAATGGTTTTCAGGAGCGTTCATCCAGAAGTGGAGCGAAATGATGGTTTTACCACAGATTGCCGCGCCGTCGGCATTCTTCGCGCTCATTGTCGTCTTGGGAATGTTAGTCTTTTACCCCCTCCATAATACGCCTTATGAGTAGCTGGCCGGCTAATTCTCACAACGGTGACAAGCTGCTGCCGGTGGTGATAAATTGATATATAATATCTCCCTAGTCAGCTAAGCCTAGGAGGGGTATTTTGAAAGAGGAAAACATATTGCTTACGCCGCTCTTTATGCGGCTTTTTATTCCCTTTGGCGTGGGGTATTTTTTATCTGTCTTTCTTGGCAGCGCCAACGCGACGATGGCGCCGATCCTGATAACGGAATTTGCGCTTTCTCCCGCCGACCTTGGCTTTATGAGCTCGGTCTATCTGATTTTTTTCGGTTTGGCGCAGTTTCCGCTCGGGGTCTTTCTCGATCGGTACGGCGCTCGTGTTACGCTTGCGCCGATGCTGCTCTTTGCCGTTGCCGGCGCGCTGCTCTTCGCCGCGGCGGAGGGCTTCGCGGCGCTCGTCCTTTCCCGCGCTCTGATCGGTATCGGCCTTGCCGGGAGTCTGATGGCGGCGTTCAAGGCCTATGCCTCATGGCTGACGGCGGATAAGCTTCCGCTTGTCTACAGCGTTCAATCGCTGATGGGCGGGATCGGAGGAATGTTCGCCACGCGCCCGGTCGCGATCGCCTTTGATATTTTCGGCTGGCGGCATGTATTCGTCATGCTTGCGGTTATCAGCCTTTGCAGCGCCTCGCTGGTCTGGTTCGTCGTCCCGAAGGACACGGTCCGCCGCGATGAGAGGCGCGGCTCTTTCTGGAAGCTCCTCGGCAAGATGTTTTGTTTTTTCGCCGACCGGCGTTTTTGGCTCGTCGCGCCGCTGGTTACGGCCGCGCAGAGCGTGATGTTTGCCTACCTCTATCTCTGGGTCGGCCCGTGGATGCTTGACGTCGCGGGGATGGACATCGGCGAGGCGGGAATGTATATGATGCTGGCCTTTGGCGGCGCCGCTCTCGGTTATTTTGGCAACGGCATCCTTGCCGGCTGGTTCAAGAGAAAGGGCTGGCTGAGCTGGGAACAGCTTTACCTATTGTCCGGCGTGACGCTGACCGCCGTGCTCGCGGCGATAATGTTTATGAACGGCAGAGGCGCGGCTCCGCTGTGGGGTGCGGTGATGTTTCTTTCTACGATGACTATGATCTCTTTTCCGATAATGCGCACGATGTACGCGGAAGACGAGGTCGGGCGCGTGCTTTCCCTGCTCAATTTCACCATTTTTCTCTTCTCTTTTATCGTTCAGTGGTTCATCGGCGTGGTTCTCGATTTGTATCCCGTGAGCGGCGGGCGTTTTTCTCCGGCCGGCTATCGGTCGAGCCTTGCCGTCGTCGTCATCTTTAATCTGGCGTCGTGTATCTGGTATTATTATGGAATGAAGAAAGAAAGCAGCCGGTAAGGAGGCGCGATATGTCGAAGATATACAGGATAATGGCGGAGGAGGTCGCGGAAAAGGTCTGCGAGCTCGCGCTCACCGCCAACATGTATCTGCCAGAGGATGTGAAGCGGGCGCTGGCGGAGGCGCGGTCGGCGGAGAAGATGCCGCTCGCCCGTTCCACCTATGACGAGATCATCAAAAACGCGGAGCTCGCCGCCGAGAAGTATATGCCGATCTGCCAGGATTGCGGGATGGCGGTTTTGTTCGTCGAACTCGGACAGGATCTGCATGTCGAGGGGGGCGGCCTCGAAGAGGCGATAAACGAAGGGGTGCGCAGGGCTTACCGCAAGGGATATCTGCGTAAATCCGTCGTCTCGGACCCGCTCGTAGACCGCAGGAACAGCGGGGACAATACGCCCGCGGTCATCCATTGGCGCGTCGTTCCCGGACGTTCTCTCGATATCACGATAACACCCAAAGGAATGGGCAGCGAGAATATGAGCCGGATATTCATGCTGAAGCCCGCCGACGGCGCGGACGGCGTGATAAAGTCTGTCGTGGAGACTGTCGAACAGGCCGGGTCTAATCCCTGCCCTCCGGTGGTTATCGGCGTTGGGATCGGCGGTAATTTCGAGACCGCGCCGCTCGCCGCGAAAGAGGCGCTGCTCGTGCCCTACGGCGAACGGCATCCGGTCTCCGCTTACGCGCAGATGGAGGAGCGGATACTGCGCGAGGTCAACCGGCTGGGGATCGGCCCCGCCGGGATCGGCGGCACGGTGACGGCGCTCGACGCGCATATCGTCACGCGCCCGACGCATATCGCGGGGATGCCGGTCGCGGTCAACCTTTGCTGCCACGCGCTGCGCCACGCGCGCGGGAGGATAGATGGGAGGGCTGAAAATGAATGAGATCAAGCATATAAAACTGCCGCTCAGCGACGAGGATGCCCAGGCCCTTCGCGCCGGGGATATCGTGAGGCTTTCCGGGAGCATTCTGGTGGGGCGCGACGCCGCTCACAAGCGGATGGCCGAGGCGATCCGCGAGGGAGGGGAACCTCCTTTCCCGATCGAAAACGAAATCATTTACTACGCTGGTCCCGCCCCGACGCCGCCCGGCGCTGTCATCGGCCCAGTCGGCCCGACGACGAGCGGGCGCATGGACCCTTATACGCCGCTTATTCTCTCCAGAGGGCTGCGCGGCATGATCGGCAAGGGCAAGCGCACGCCGGAGGTCCTGGCGGCGATCAGGGAACACAAGGCCGTGTATTTCGGGGCGACGGGAGGCACCGCCGTGCTGCTTGCCGACTCGGTCAAGCACGCGGAGCGTGTGGCCTACGAGGACCTCGGGCCGGAGGCGGTGCTTCTGCTTACGGTGGTGGAGATGCCGCTGGTCGTCCTAGCGGACTGCCACGGCGGCGATCTTTACGTAAGCGGCCCCGAAGAGGCGCGCAAGAGTTTTTTGTGATCTCGAATATAGATTTTAACGGCACAAGATATAAAGATCCCGCTCCACCCCGGCGCGCTCAAGTATTATAAGGAGATCGGCGCCGTGAAATAGAATACCGCGGTAATTGGAACCGGCGCGGGGGCTTGTTCACGGCCTCCGCGTTTTTAGCTGTTTTCACAAATGGTATTTAATATTATTGACAGGAATAGAGAAATCAAATAATCTAACTTTCTATTATATACTCTGTATACTAGGATTGCACCGTCAATATGGAAAAAAATGATAATTTATATTCGTACATATTGCTTTTTGTATTTTGTGGGCGTGTAACTATAATTATAGAATAATCATTTTATCGATATTTTAGATTGTACGTTTTCAGTTTCTGCAAAACGAAAGGGGGACCGTTTTTTATTGTAGGTATCACCGGGTAATTTTCTATAAAAAAGGAGATGTACATTTTTATGAAGAATTTCATCAGATTCGCATTGGTAACGGCTCTTATCGCGTCATTTGCCGCCTCGGCGTCGGCGGCGACATTCATCAACATCGGCACCGGTTCCACCGGCGGCACCTATTATCCCGTCGGCGCGGCGATGGCTAAGGTCTGGAACTCAAGTATTTCCGGGATGAAGGCGAACGCCCAGTCCACCGGCGGCACGGCTCAAAATCTCGCGCTGCTCGGGAAGGGCGAGGCTGAGGTTATTTTCGCCGACGGTCTTTATTTCTTCGCATACGGGGGCAAAGGGGCCTTCGAGGGCAAGGCGATGAAGAATCTGCGCGGCCTTGTTCCTCTCTACGCGGAACCGATACATTTCCTTGTCGCCAAGGGCAGCAATATAAAGAGCATCAAGGACCTCAAGGGGAAGCGCGTCTCCGTGGGAGCCGTTGGCAGCGGTACGGAGGTAACTGTCCGCACGCTCCTCAAGGCGAACGGCATCGACCCCGACAAGGACATCAAGGCTGAGAATCTCGGACTTTCCGACACGGCTTCGGCCTTCGCCGATAAAAACATCGACGCCGGACTTACCGTCGGCGCGCTCGGCATCGCCGGCGTGGTGGAGATCGCGACGCTTGGAACCGCCGAACTTCGCGACTTTGAGCCGGAGGCCATAAAAAAACTCTGCGCGGAGCTTCCCTATTACCTGCCTTTTGATATTCCAGCCAACACCTATAAGGGACAGACAAAACCGGTAAAAGCGATGGCAAGCTGGAACGTTCTTATCACGAATGACAAGCTCGACGCGGAGACCGCCTACCAGATGACGAAGGCCCTCTATGAAAAGAAGCAGGATATTCTTAACGTGTCGACGAGGCTCGCCTCGATGTCGCCCGAAAACCTGAAGTATATCCAGGTCCCGATCCATCCCGGCGCTCTCAAATACTATAAGGAGATCGGCGCGGTAAAATAACTTACCACGGACATTCTTAGATCAGGGCGCGCGGAGGCAAGGATTTTCCGCGCCCTCTTTCGCCCGTCTTTCTATAGGAGGAACGTATATGGAAGAAAAGAAACATAACAAGTCTTTATTGGAAGACATAAGCATGGACGAGGCACAGGTAAGCAGCCTCGTAGAAAAATATGACGCGGAGAGCCGTTATCGCAGGCTCACCGGCGCGCAGGGGATATTCATTTCCCTTTGGCTCGCCGCGATGGCGCTTTTCCACCTATATACAGCCGGTATCGCGACGATGCCCATCACTATCCAGCGCGCGGTGCACCTTACGTTCGCGATAGTCGCGGTGTTCATTCTATTCCCCGCGTCAAGAAAATCATCAAAAATGAAGACGCCATGGTACGACTGGCTGCTGGCCGCTGCCGCGGGCGGCGTGACAGGCTACATCGTATTCTTTTTCAATGATATCGCGCGCCGCGGAGCGGAGCCGATCGATTACGAAATATACCTCGGCATCGCCGCCATACTGCTGGTCCTCGAGGCGGGACGCCGCGTAGTGGGAAACGTACTGCCCTGTATGAGCGTGATTTTCCTGCTCTATTGCTATTTTGGCAATTACGCGCCCGGGATATTCCAAATACGCGGATATTCGCTGAGCCGCATAATACAGCATATGTATCTGACTCCCGAGGGCATCTTCGGACTCGCGCTCGGAGTCTCTGCGACCTTCGTCATCGTGTTCATCATATTTGGCGCCTATCTTTCGCAGAGCGGCGGCGCGAAGTTTTTCAACGAGCTTGCGCTTGCCCTTGCCGGAAGTAAGCCCGGCGGCCCCGCGAAGGTGGCGGTCGTAGCCTCCGGGCTGCTCGGCACGATCAACGGCTCTTCCGTCGCCAACGTCGCGACTACGGGCACCTTCACCATCCCGCTCATGAAAAAGGTCGGGTATCCCCCCTATTACGCCGGCGCGGTCGAGGCCTGCGCCTCCACCGGCGGCCAGTTGATGCCGCCGATCATGGGCGCCGGAGCCTTCATCATGAGCGAGTTCCTCAACATCCCCTACCTTTCGATCGCCGCCGCCGCGATCATTCCGGCTCTCATCTACTACACGGCGATATTCACGAATGTCCACATCCGGGCCCGCAAGCAAAAGCTGCAGGGCATTCCTAAGAGCGAACTGCCGTCCGTGGGAGAGGTAATGAGGAGCGATGGTCATCTGCTGGTTCCCGTGATCGTCGTCATCGTCACGCTGTTGTTGAAGTACACCCCTCTGCGCGCCGGGTTTATCGGCGTCGTGTCGGTCATTATCGTGAGCTCGCTGAAAAAGAATACGAGGATGACGCTTAGAGATAACTTCAACGCGCTTGTGGAGGGCGCGCGCGGAGGGCTCGGCGTGGCGCTGGCCTGCGCGCTCGTGGGGTTCATTGTCGGCACCTCGTCGTTGACCTCGCTTGGCCTTACGATCTCCAACAACATAATCGAGATATCGGGCGGGAACTTGATGCTGACGCTGGTGATGGCGATGGTGGCCTGCCTTGTCCTCGGAATGGGGCTGCCGACGACGGCGAACTACATCGTCTGCAGTACGATCATCGCCCCGGCGCTGATCGGCATGAAGGTGCTGCCGCTCTCCGCGCATCTCTTCGTCTTCTACTTCGGCATCATGGCCGACCTCACGCCGCCGGTATGTCTCGCCGCGTTCACGGGCGCGGGCATTGCGGGAGCGAGCCCGGCCAAAACAGGGATGACGGCGACGCGGATCGCGCTGGCCTCTTATCTGCTGCCCTACTGCTTCGTCTACAACCCCATGCTGCTGCTGCATAATGTTGAGGCCGTCGAGCTTGTCGTCCTTGTAATTTCCGCGGTTCTTGGCGTGGTCGCTTTGGCGGGTTCCTTCGAGGGATGGTTCTACAGGGATCTCAAAAATTATGAAAGGGTGGTTTTTGGCGTTATCGCGCTGCTGTCTATCCACCATGATTTCTGGATCAGTATCGCCGCGATAGTTGGGATCGCGCTGATGATAGTCTACTTCAAAAAGAGCTCTCACGACGGTCAGCTGCCGGAGAAATTTGAAGAAGTTTCAGCGTAATGAAGGATAATTGACGGACGATCGGCCTCTTCCACGCGGGAGAGGCCGATTTTTATTGTATAATCTATCGATACAGGAGGTGTGCTTGATGTCCTCGCAATTTTACACGATATTTGCCGTCATTCTCGGCAGCGGCGTCGGTTATAAATTGAACTTTCCCGCGGGAGCGATGGTCGGCGGTCTTCTGGGCGGCCTCATCGTCAAGGGAGCGTTCACCATGGGGCTCGATCCCAAGATAGATTGGCTCTCCTACCTTTCCCAGGCGCTTGTAGCATATGTTCTGGTGCGCGGGAGCGATTTTTCCTCGCTCCGGGAGCTGCCTAAATACCTTCCCGCGGCGATAGCCTACAGTCTGCTGCTGCTTGCTTTCACACTCGGCCTGGCCTGGCTCTTCGCCCATTTCTGCAAGATGGATTTTCTCACGTCTCTCTTCGCGACGACCCCGGGAGGGCTGACGGGCATTGCCGTGGTGGCGGTGGACATCGGCGCCAACCCCGCGATCTCCGTCCTTTTCAACATCTGCCGTATCGTGACGGTGCTTGTCGTGGTGCCCATCCTTGCCAATATAATAGTGAAACACTGAAAGGAAAACTTTATGGCACAAAGTCAGCCTTTAATATGGCACTCGCTCAATACATTCAGAAAACTGGTCTGCGCTCTGCCGCATGAGAGGGCCGTCGCGCTTGGAGGCGCGCTGGGTTCTCTTGTCGGACGTTTTTCCCATAAGAAAGTTTCCGAGGCGCAGGAACGCTGTGCGAAGATACTGGGAGTTTCCCGCGAAAGGGCGCTGGAGATCGTGCTTGGTTCATACGGCCACTTTGGACGCGCAGCCGCGGAATTCGCGCGGATGCCGGTCATGGCGGACAAGATAGATTCGCTGATGCACAGCAGCGGACAAGAGCACCTTTTCGAAGCGGTAAAATCCGGGCGCGGTGCGATACTTGCCACGGCGCATATCGGCAACTGGGAATATGCCGCATGCTGGCTCGCGCATCTGGGGCTGCCGATAAATTCGCTCGGCGCCGACCAGCGGGACGAGCGCATAACCGAACTTATCAAAGAGCTGCGCCGCGCCGGCGGTTCCAAGGCGCTGGGCAAGGCGAGCGACCTCAAATCGATGATGAAGGCGCTGCAAAACGGGGAGATAATCGCCGTCCCGGTCGACCAGGACGCAAAGGAGTTGGGCGTGGTCTCGCCTTTTCTGGGCTTCGCGGCAAGCACGCCGGTAGGCCCGGCGAAGCTTGCCGCGAAGCTCGGCTGCGACGTCATCCCCGGAGCCTGCGTGCGGCGGCCGGACGGTATCAGTTTTGAGCTGACGCTGCTGCCGCCGATGAAGGGCCGCGGCGGGGAGCCCTTCGGCAAGGATATGCAGGCAAGCACCGACGACCTCAACGCCGTCATATCGGAGATGATCCGCGCACATCCAGATCAGTGGATGTGGATGTATCCACGATGGGAATCGGTGGAGAGGGGCATTTTCGGTGATCGCGGGAATTGATCCCGGGCGCTGGAAGATAGGCGTCGCCTTCGTCGAGGGGAAGGAGCTGCTTTTTTCGGCGATAGTCCCCGCCGAGAGACGAGCCGTCCTTATCAGTGCCTTTGAAGCGGGGGAATGGGGCCCTCTCGGAGAATGGCGCATGGAGGGCGCGGTGAAAAATCTCGCGGGACGCCGCGCCGAAAAGATCTGCATCGGCGACGGCACCTCCTCAAAAGAATTCGCAAAAGATTTTCCCTTTGAATACAGCGAAACAGATGAATACGGCACTACGCTTGAGGCGCGGAAAATATTTTGGCGGCTGCACCCGCCGGGCGGAATAATGAAACTTGTCCCGCTCTCGCTGCGCACGCCGCCGAGAAACATAGACGATCTGGCCGCTTATGCCATCATTTTAAGAGCGGAGGGCTCTTTAGATTAATTTTACGAGCACGCCGTACTCCGCAAGTTCATTGTTCATGCTCTTTGCGACGGCCTCCGCCGCCGAACGGTACATTTCGGAGATGAGATTGCTCTGTCCGTGCGGCAGCCTGACGATGATTTCCGGGGATTCTCCGCCCATCATGTAGGGCAGCGCGCATTTGCAGAGCATGAAGAGTCCGTTTATCGCCGCCGTGTGCGCCGTAAAATCATCCTCGGAGAGGTCCAGGAATAGTTCGCCCCGCGCCGTAAGCTCCGGCATATAGATGAGCCTGTCGATCGCGCCGAGGTTCTCCGCGCAGCCGACGACCGCCGGCGCTATCGCCTCCAGCGTCATCTCTCCCGTTACGCATCCTCCCGCGCAGCCGGACATCTCCCGCAGCCGCTTTTCCAGCTCCGCCGCCATTTCCGGGACGGCGCAGGTATAATAGACCGCGCCGTCCGCGATCAGCTCTGCCGCCGCCGATAGGTCGGATGGCGCGAAGGGCAGGAATATCTTTCTTTTTTCGGGCATTTCAGGCGGCGCTACTTTCCCTCGTTCGTCTTCGCGGCTTCAAGTTTGCGCAGCACGTCGCGATATCCGTCCGCCCCGTACTCGACAAATTTCTTTACCCGGCTGATCGTCGCGGTGCTGGCGCCGGTGGCCTGCACGATCTGCGGGTAGGAGAAACCCTTGATGAGAAGGCTGGCGACCTGGAGCCTCTGCGAGAAAGCCTTGATCTCGGAGAATGTCGCGACGTCCTCAAGAAAACGGTATGCCTCGTCACGGTCTGTAATAGCGACTATGGAATCGCAAAGCTGGTCGGTGAATTCGTCTTTCCACTGGTTTGACATAGTTTTGCCTCCGTATTTTAGAGCTTTAATCAGGGACTATATTAAAAAGGATACGCTAAATCGCGAAAATGTCAAGTTAGGTTAATGTACTAAAGCGATTTTTGTCATGCGCATGAACAGCAAGGGATATCTTTGCGGGAAAAGCTCGCCGCGTTTGCCAGTGAATGCTGTCATTCCATATCGCAAAATTCCTTAAAAGAGTGGTAAAATACAATGCAACTGTAAACGAAAAAATATATGACCAAGAGCGTATGGAGGAGTTTATAAATGGCAAAAAACATCACACCGAAAGAAAAAGATTATTCGCAGTGGTATCTCGACGTCATCCGCGCCGCGGAGATGGCGGACTACGCGCCGGTGCGCGGATGCATGGTCGTGCGCCCGACGGGCTACGCGATCTGGGAGCTCGTTCAGAAGCATTTTGACGACGCCTTCAAAGAGACGGGGCACGTCAACGCCGCCTTTCCGCTGCTCATCCCGCAGTCCTTCCTCTCCAAAGAGGCGGAGCATGTAGAGGGCTTTGCGCCGGAATGCGCCGTAGTCACCCATGCCGGCGGCGAAGAGCTTGAGGAACCGCTCATCGTGCGCCCGACATCGGAGACCGTCATCGGCCACATGTACAGCAAGTGGGTCCAGTCGTGGCGAGATCTGCCGATCCTCATAAACCAGTGGTGCAACGTCATGCGCTGGGAGAAGCGCCCGCGCCTCTTCCTGCGAACCTCGGAATTCCTCTGGCAGGAGGGGCACACCGCCCACGCGAGCAAGGATGAGGCCGTCGAGGAGACGCTGCGTATGCTCGAGGTGTACCGCCGCATCATGACAGACTATCTCGCGCTGCCCGTCCTTGAGGGAGAGAAGACGGAGGGAGAGCGTTTCCCCGGAGCCGACAACACCTACACCTGCGAAACGATGATGAGCGATAAAAAGGCTTTGCAGGCCGGCACGAGCCACTACCTCGGCCAGAACTTCGCAAAAGCCTTCGAGATACAGTTCCAGAACAGGGATGGCGAGATGGAGTTTGCCTATACGACCAGTTGGGGCGTCTCCACGCGCCTCATCGGGGCGATCATCATGACCCACTCCGACAACGACGGCCTTGTGCTGCCGCCGCGCATCGCCCCCGTCAAGGCGGTCATCGTTCCAATTTCGACGAGCGGCGAGAAGATAGAAAAAGAGCTTATGCCGAAGGCCGCCGAGCTCAAGGCGGCGCTCAATGAAGCGCTCGGCGGACGCTTTGTCAGCATAGACTCCCAGTTCCACATGCGCCCCGGCGACCGTTTCTTCTCGCACCTGCAGAGGGGCGTGCCGCTGCGTCTTGAACTAGGAGAAAAAGAATACGCGGCGGAGAAGCTCCGCGTCGTACGCCGCGACACCGGCGAGAAGCTGGAGATCGCCTGGGCCGACGCGCCGGCGGCGATCCCCGCGCTGCTTGAGGAGATACAGCAGAACCTCTATCGCCGCGCCCTGGAGTTCCGTCTCGCGAACACCCACAGGGCCGACAGCTTTGAAGAGTTCAAGATGCTTCTTGAGGAGAAGGGCGGTTTTATCGAAGTCTTCTTTGACGGTACGAAAGAAGACGAAAAGGCGATAAAAGAGGCGACCGGCGCGACGCCGCGCTGCTTCCCCTTCGCCCATTCCGAGGAGCGCGGCAAATGCTTCTACACCGGCAAAGAGGGCGCGCGAAAGGCGATCTTCGCCAAGGCCTATTAAAGCCGGACTCTGTAGCCGGCATCAAAAAATCCCTGACGGGCGGTGCGGCGCTGAACGCGGCACCGCCCGGTTTTTTACCTCGCATAGACACAAAAGAGGATGAAAGGGAAGTCCCTCTCATCCTCTTTATTCATTAGATCCCGTTTTTTATTTAGCCCGGATCTACCAGGGCACGCCGAGGATGAAGTGCGGCAGCGCGAGCACGACCTTCGGTATATAGGCCGTAACCAGCAGCACCGGCACCCAGCAGAGGACCATGAATTTCAGCGCCGGACTCATGATCTCGTTTATAGGCGCTCCTCCCACTCGTCCGCTGAGGTACAATACCGGCGCGGCGGGCGGCGTGATGCAGCCAAGCGCCGTGTTTACTCCGACGATCGCGGCATAGTGGACGGGATTGAAGCCGAGGTCCATGATGATCGGCAGCAGGATCGGCGTGGTCAGAACGACGACGCTGATGTCGTCCATCAGCATTCCCATCAGCACGAGGAAGACGTTTATCATCATCATGACGACGATGGGGTTGGTCGAGATCGAATAGAAGAGGTGCAGCACGCGTCCGGGAAGGTCTTCCAGAATGTAGAGGCGCGAAAGCATCGAGACGGAATAGAGCATTACCATGATGACGCCGGTCGTTATCGCGCTTTCGACGATGATGTTGAAGAGCGTCTTCCAGTTGAGTCCCTTATATACGAAGAGCCCGATGGGGATACAGTAAAGCACCGCGAGGGCGGAGGCTTCGGTCGTCGTCATGACGCCGCCGTAGATGCCTCCGAGGACCATTACCGGCATGACGAGCGCCGGAATGGCGAGGCGTCCGCGTTTCATGAACATCTCCATGCGCTCTTTGCCCGTGCGCTTCACCTCAACGAAGACCTCTTTATTGTTGCGCAGCATCCAGACGTTGATGAGGCTGAGCAGGATTATCGTGATGATCCCGGGCCCGACTGTGGAGAGGAAGCAGGCGAGCACGGAGATGCCGCTTATCCAGGCGAAGATGATCAGCGTCGCGTTAGGCGGGATGAGCAGCCCGAGCAGCGAGGCGTTGGCCATCAGCGCGCAGGCGTGTCCCATCGGGTAGCCGCCGGAGCGAAGGCGCGGGAACATGATCGCGCCGATGCAGGAGAGCGTCGCGCAGGCCGCGCCGCAGATGGAGCCGAATACGGCGCAGGATACGACCGCGACGATGCCGAGGCCGCCGCGGATATGACCGACGAAGACGTCGACCATATCAATGAGCTTTTCGGCGATCTTGCCGCGCTCCATCACGCCGCCCGCGAGGATGAACATCGCGATGGCGATAAGGGAGACGGAGTTCATCTGGGTGAAGCCGTAGGGGAGCAGCTGTGTCGCCTGGTAGCCGGCTCCGTCAGGGCCGCCGAAGAATATGAGCCAGGCGCAGGAGGCCATGAAGCTCACTGGGACGGGGACGCCGATGGTGAGGGTGGCTATAAGTATGATCAGCGCGATATAGATCATGAGAGGTTTCCTCCTTTGAGGAAGAGTTTTTTACCCGCGGCGATCATCTCGAGCATAAAATACCACGACATCGAGAGCAGCCCCAGGAATATCGAGATATAGGCGCTCCAGAGGGGGATGCGCCAGGCCACCGTGCGCGGAAGCGCGACGAAGGTGCCCAGCGGGCCCATGAATCCAAAGATAAAGAATTCCCAGCCGTACCATGTGAAGAGCAGCGTCACGCTGAATGTTATCAGCGTGCGGATGAAGATAACGGCGTCCTTCGTCCTGCTCTCGCGCATATAGGACTGGACGAGGTCCGCGGAGACGTGGGTTCCGGCGAAAGCGCCGTAACCGGCTCCCATAAAATAGAGCCAGAAGGCGAATATCTTGACCCATTCTTCGTAACCGTAGAGGTCCATCTGAAGGAAGTAGCGCATGATCGTCGCCGCGCTGATAATGAGCATGAGCAGCATCGACATGCAGAAGCATACTATGGAATAGAAGCTGACCGTGATTTTATCAAAAAGATTGACAGGCTTGCGGACGCTGCTTATCTCGTCGTCCAGAAGCTCCGCCATTTCGATGCGTTCGGAATTGGCCGCCATTATAAAGACTCCTTTCTCAAAAAACAGGGAAACTGAGGCTGATAAGACATCAGCCTTTTGGGTAGCTGCCGCCTGCTTGAGAAAGGTCTTATTCCAGTTTTTTTATGGTGTTTATATAACGTTCTTCAGGAGAAAAGTTTTTTGCTGAAAACAGGGGCTGGCGCAAGCCGGCCTGGCAGGGATCGGCCTCCATGCAGATGGTGGAGAGGGCGAAGCTGCCGGGCCCGTCTTTTGTCATTTTGCGCCCGGTCTGTACGAAGGACTGGAGCGCCGAGAGCATGACTGGGCCGCCGTTCTGGATGACCGTGTCCACGGAAGATGCCGTTTCGGCCCAACTGCCGCCGAATGCCATCCTATAGGGGTCGTTAGGCCCCTCAAAGTTTCCGATGATGGAGAAGAGCATAAGCGAGGCCAGCAGACATAACGCCGTGTATCTAAGGGTCTTTTGCGTCCGCTCCATAAGATCATCTCCTAAGTCTCTGACTATCTGATATATTACCATAACTTCCGCCCTTTGGCGTGGATTCTGTTTATTCTTTGATGTTCTACAAAATAATTTTTTATTTGTAAATTGCGTGAGGAAAGGATTGAACCCGCGGCAGGCGGCCGCATTCCCACAACGCGGCCAGGGTCTCTAAAATTCCCCGTTTGAAGCAGTATTCGGGGGAGCGGCCATCATGATAGCGCGCCATGGTGGAAGCTCCATACCATTTGACGCGAGGCATCGCTTTTATAGCGGCCGCCGCCAACACGCGGTGGACGCCAAATTCAACGGCGACGGCTCCGTTTCCGCCAAGCCCGGCGGATAGCGCGGCGAGGGCGAGGTCGAAGCGCGCCGTTCCGCGGCAGTGCCGGACGCGCCAGGCGGGACTTTCCGCCTCCCGCGCCGAGAGCATGGCTCCGGTCACGGAGGAGTAGAGAGGATAAACGCCGTCGCGGACAGACGGAAAGTCAAGCGCCGCTATCGGCGCTAACGCCGGCTCCATCATTGCCGAATGGGCCGCCTTCGGCACACGCAGCCTTTTATGCGGCAGAGACAGGCGGTCCAACTCTCTCTCAAATGCCGTGAGCGCCTTGATCTCTCCGGAGATCACGGCGGAGCCGCGGCTGTTGACCGCGGCTACGGACAACTTACCTCCGTATGATGCCGCCACGCGGCAGGTATCCCTTATATCCGCCGCTACGTGGACCATCGCCCCGGCTCCCGCGAGGGCGTCGATGATCTGCGCGCGCCTTTGGACGAAGCCGAGCATCTCCTCGTAAGAGGCCATGCCGCAGACGACCATCGCCGCCAGCTCCCCCAAAGAATGGGCGATCACAATGTCCGGTTTTGCTCCCCATTCGCAATACTGCATTGCCATCGCCGTGCCGAATATGAAGATGAAAAGCTGCTCTTCCATGCTGCTGCACGCTTTGCCGCGAGAGAGGAGCTCCTTCACGGAGGGCGCGCCGCCGCCCGTGAGCCGTTCCTGCGCGCGCTCTATGTATTCCCGGAACGTCGGCATGGACGCGCAAAGATATTCTATCGGTACCGGGCCGGATGAGCCCTGACCCGGCATCGCGAATATAAGTTTTTGTCCTTTGACCGCTGCCGCGCGAAATGTTTTCAGCGATTCAGTGACCTCCGTCCTGCCGGAGGCGGCAAAAGCCATCCTGTGCGAGTCGTTCGTGAATTTTCCCGTATCGAACAGGCCGCAGGGATCGTCTCCCGCCGCCAGGCGGCGGGACAGCTCCGCGTATCGCGCCGCAAGCGCGGCGGCGCTGTTTGCGGAGATGGAATATATCTTTACCTCGTTTTCTTTAATATGTTCCATTTTTTATATGAGAGTTTACCTAATGGTATTCATATTTTTGTATCTGATACATCTGTAGGACGGCATGCCGCATTCCAGGGAAGCGGCTGTTTGCCGTCACTTTCCGACACAGAAGCTGCCGAATATCTTGTCGAGAAGCTCTTCGCTGGCGTCAAGCCCGAGCAGCGAAGACAACTGCCCTCTGGCCTCGGCAAGACAGGAAAGGACCAGGTCGTCACCCAAATCGGAGAGGAGTGCTTCGCCAGCGGCCTCGACGGCCTCCTTCGTCCTTAAAAGGCATTCGACCTGACGCGCGGTGACAGAACAGCCGCCGGAGACGGAGCCTCCTGAGAGGGCGGTCCGGACGATGAGCTCCTTCAGCTCGTCAACGCCCGTTCCGTCGGCGGCGGAGATCGAGATCCGCGGGCAGCCGGGGAAAAGCGCCTCGACGTCGGCCTCCGTCGTCCTTGTGGGAAGGTCGTTTTTGTTTAGGATGACGATCTGTTTCTTTTCGGCGGAGAGCGGTCCTATCTCGTCTTCCGCGGCGGATTCCGAGCTGTCGATGACCCTCAGGATAATATCGGCCTCCGCCATGGATTTGAGGGATCGCCGTACGCCGATCGCCTCTATCTCGTCCTCCGTCGCGCGGATGCCGGCGGTGTCGATTATCCGTACCGGCAGCCCCTTGTAAATGAAGGTCTCCTCGATGCTGTCGCGCGTCGTGCCGGGTGTTGCGGTGACGATCGCGCGGTTTTCCGCCAACAGGGCGTTGAGCAGCGAAGATTTGCCTACGTTCGGACGTCCGATGATCGCCGCGCGCACGCCGTCGCGCAGCAGCATGCCGCTGCGGCAGCCGGAGAGGAGTTCTTCACACCGGCCTGAGAGCTTTTTTATCCGTTCCGCGCTTTCGCCGTCGGTGATGAAGCCCTCTCCCTCCTCGGGAAAGTCGAGGTCGACCTCCAGCGCCGCGGTCAACTCGGTCAGGCTGTCCATAAGCCCCCTTATCTGCTCGGTGAACGAGCCCTGCAGCGAGCGTGCCGAGGCCGCCAGCGCCTCGTCGCTGCGCGCCTTTATGATGCCAGCGACCGCCTCCGCCTGCGCGAGGTTGATACGGCCGTTTACAAAGGCCCGCCTGGTGAACTCGCCCGGCAGCGCCATCCTCGCCCCCAGCGCGCAGAGTTCCTCAACGCAGCGCTGGGCTGAGAGCGCGCCGCCGTGACAGTGTATTTCGGCGCTCTCTTCGCCCGTATAGCTGTTCCCGCGTTCAAAACGCACGGCAAGCACCTCGTCGAACAGCGTTCCGTCTTTTGCGTGCAGCGTGCCCAGCGCCATGTATCGCGCCGGCTGTTCGGAGAAGCGCTTTTTCGCGCGGAACATCTTATCCACGAGCGAGGCGCAGCCCTCGCCCGAAACCCTTACTATCGCGATGCCGCCCTCTCCCCACGCGGTGGCCAGCGCCGTAATTATCTCTTCCGCCATCTTTTCGCGCTCCCGTATGTTTCATTTTTCAAAGCGTCCGCCTACGGCGGCCCGTGGATTTTAGTCTAACATCGCGAAGCGCCGCTGTAAATAAAAATGCCGGAGGGCGAAGCGCCCTC